>Ga0255766_10000008_pt1 | contig 226531 bp, 188 predicted proteins | sample 071ome_23_FD_179966 | JGI IMG/M metagenome (GOLD analysis project Ga0255766, IMG submission 179966) | Coastal salt marsh microbial communities from the Groves Creek Marsh, Skidaway Island, Georgia - 071403BT metaG (version 2) | ecosystem: Environmental > Aquatic > Marine > Intertidal zone >...
CTGAATGGGTCAGGACACCAGATGCATGGACTAATTCGTGTGCAAGTGTGTGTCGCAAAAGATCTGGCTCTTCAACCAATCTTGGATGTAAGCCAATCGTGATATCCCCCGGGTCTATCTTGAGTCTTCTCCTTCGAACTAATTCAGCCTGACCTTCTTCAAATCGGGTCATACCCAAACGGTCATCGCCCTCATCAAGCCAGATTAGTGAAATCCTGTGTTCAAGCCAATTTGAAAAGACGTTTTGAGGAATTTGTGGAAGCAGTTCCGCTAGTACTGTTTCCACGTCCATGTACAACCCAAGGGAGACTAATTGAGAAGCCTTATGATGGAATTGTAGGTCGGCGAGTCGTTACAAGTAGCAAATGGGCGTTTAGATCAGTTGGAAGATCGCTTGAGTGGCACTCAAGAGGCCGGGGGTTCAAATCCCCCAACGTCCACTTATTCTTTAGAGAGAGATTGAATCCGTTTTCTTTCAAGTCTAGCATTGTAAGCAAGTTCAGCTTTTGGTATGATGAACTCCGCTTGGAATTTGGAGGAAATTATGCTTATTAGATACCAGCCAATTGAGAGAACTGGTGTAACGGCTATCATCGTCAAAGCAAACCACATGTACAAATTTCCTTGTGTAGCAGTATAGGCCCAATATCCTATTGAGAGAAGTGAGAAAATTAGCCACCATCGTGCAGCGTAACTAGGAGTTGACATCCCTTTGTGGTCTTTTCTAGGAGCAAAAAGCCAACTCAGAGCGCTCATATGTAAGGAAAAACGGGATCAGTATTTGAATAACGGTTTAACGCTTAATCACTTACAAAGCCTTTCCAATTTCTCATATAATCTATGAATATTGGACTTAGGTCTGCATCCTTTAATTCACGTTCTGAGAATGGAGGACGTTTTGGGTCATATGATTGATCATGTAGGTTCTTTGCCCAGTCTGGATGAGCTATAGCGACACGTGCAACACCAACAAAATCAGCACCTTGTGACATCAACCACCTAGCGTCTGCACTACTCCAAACAGAGCCAGTCGATGCATATGCAATGTTTTCGGGTACATGCTTTTTGAATAATTTTGTCAGGTTTTCTCCTTCTCCAATATCTTCGAAAACATCCCAACATGAAAGGTGGAATATGTCAATTCCCATATCGCATATCATCCTTGTAACCTGTATGCTATCATCCATTTCGATGCCGATTGCATTAATGATTGGGGAAATTCTAACTGAAATTAAAAAATCATCACGGACAACTGTTCTTACAGATTCTATTATTTCACGTAAAAACCTGAACCTATTTTCTATTGAACCGCCATACTCATCCTTTCTTTGATTTGTTTTTTTTCCAAGAAATTGAGAAATTAAGTAGGAATGGGCACCGTGAATTTCAACACCATCAAAGCCTGCTAATTCGCATCTTTTTGCAGCTTTTGCAAAATCTGCTACCAATTGTTTAATCTCTAAAATATTCAACTCTCTAGCAGTAATTTTACCTTGCTCATTTCTGATCTCACTTGGACATACGGGTATATCGCCAATTAACTCAGGAGGGGATTTCATACCACCATGGAAAATTTGGACTAAGCTAATTGCGCCATTTTCTCTTAATTTGTTTGCTAAATCACGTAATCCGGGGATATGTGAGTCATTCCAAACGCCCATCTCACCAACCCAACCTTGTCCATTTTCAGAAACGTGAGAGGCAGCGGTCGTTATTATTCCAAAACCATCTTTTGCACGTCGGCTTAACCAAGTAATTTCATCGTCGGATAAATTACCATCATCAAAAGATTGTTTATTTGTCATTGCAGCCAATAGAGAACGATTTTTACATACGCTTCCGCTTCTTCTGAAAACATACTCAGACGAAGGCAACATAATACACCCTGCAGGGTTCCGTTTTTCAGATGTTGCCCGTATTTCATCTCAATGAGAGAAATTGGACTTTGTTGACATTCTCGATAGAAATGATTTGCGATCTAATTTCTTCAAGATTGGTCTGGGGTACATCAGAATTTATCCTAATATCGGCTTCTATTCCATCATAAAGTACATGCAAAGTGATGAACTCTAAATCAGCGGGATTATGATTAGATGACCATATCTTTTTGATTTTCGCTTCCACATCTGAACAATCAGGTAATTCAGGATTTACGTGTTCATCATCTTCAGGGTCTATGTGAACGGTCAATTCCTTTAAGCCCGGGACGACATTTCCAACCCTCTTGATTATTCTATGAGCAATTTCGTGACCTTGTGTGACAGACAGGTAAGGATTTACTTGGGCGTGGGTTTCAGCGAAAATTTCTCCACCAATTGTCTTTGTACGAAGCAAGTGCATATCTACGACTCCATCCGTTTCACGAATTGTCTTTTCAATTAGATTGTATGTTTCAGAATCTACTCCAGCTTCACTAATTTCAAGTAATGATTCATAAACAATCTTCATACCAATTCTGGTTAGCATGAATGATACTATCAACGCAGCAGCGAGGTCACCAACGCTGTATCCTAATTCGGAAACCAAGAGTCCTGCAAACACAACAAGTGACGATAAAGCATCAGTTCTGTGATGCACAGCATTTGCTTGGATTAACTGATGATTGTGTTTTACGCCTGCCTTGTTAGTGTACTGAAAAAGAATTTCTTTAGTGACTATGGAGATACCTGCAACGATTAGCGCAGTTCTTCCGGGGTTTGCCCAAGTATCACTTTCTTGAATCCTTTGAACTATTTCCCAACCTAGTCCAAGTCCTGTCAATATTATTAGTAAACCAACAATCATTGTCGCTATAGTTTCGTACCTTCTGTGACCGTACTGATGATTCTCATCGGCTTCTCTAGAACCAAGAAGTATTGCGATGTAGACAACAAAATCTGAGATCAAATCTGCAAATGAATGAACTGCATCCGCAATCAATGAAGCACTGCTCGTAACTACACCAATAACCGCCTTGATTCCTGCGAGAATAATATTGACAAGAGCACCAACAACGGTAACTCTTCTCGCAACATAGTCTCGTTCGGACATGTTTAACCCTACAACTCAATATTTTTTGAACATGTGTGAGTAGTGATAAGAATAAGTAAGCGTTATGTCATAATCCCACATAGGAGTATTGTGTCTGCTAAAGTTTGGGCTACTTTTGCGGCCATCGTCTTGATGTGCCTGATGCCATATCAAACAGTAGATTTGACATATCTTGAATCAGGTTCGTTGGATAAACTGAGCGGTACAGAAACACCAGATATACTCCTAATGGGGAATAGTTACGTTGCTTCAAATTCGCTCGATGCTTTGGTAGATGGTGTAATGAGTGCGGCGTCTACCAACTCTAATGTTTCTTCATTAACAAGCGGTGGAATGCGTCTCTCACAACACTGGAACAATGTTCAATCAGTAGGCCACCAGTGGAATACTACACTAAACAATGGAAATTGGGATTGGGTCGTTCTTCAAGACCAGAGTCAAATTCCTGGTTTCCCAAGAAGCCAATCTGAATGGATTGCGAGCAAGGATGGAGCTGTCAAACTTGCAGAAGTTATCGAAGATAATGGAGCAGAAACTGTACTAATGATGACTTGGGGTAGAAGAGATGGAGACAGCACTAACTCCTTGAGGTTCCCCGATTTCTCTACAATGCAAAATGAGTTAGCAAGTGGTTACTTAGATTACAGAGATAATATTTCTTCCAATGGAGGGAATGCATGGGTTGCTCCGGTTGGACTTGCTTTCGAGCACATACATGATAAGATAGTAGCCGAAGGTGGAACGCCTTCCAACTCTGGAAACACGTTTTATGACCTCTATACAGGTGATGGAAGTCATCCATCAGTTTCGGGTTCATACCTTGCAGCACTTGTAATCTATGCGACCTTGACTGGAGAAAACCCCGTAGGGATTCCGCATTCAACCAGCCTCTCAAATGCTCTCGTTCTTGAATTGCAACAAGCCGCTGCTGCAACCGTATTTAACGAAACCAGTCACCTGATTTATCCTTGGCAAACAAATACACAAGTGTCCTCCACACAAACGACCCTAGCATATGAGTGGTTGGCGCAACACGGAGCTGGCCAGGATTATGAAATTACAGACATTGTTGTAGATTCCTACGGTGATTTGTTCGCAATAGGTAAGACTGAACCATTAAGTGTAAACTCAACATATGGGTCATGTGAATTCACAAAAAGCATGGTATTTTTTGTTATGAAACTTCAGTCAACAGGTCAATGCCTGTGGATTTCTGATGTGACAGTTTCTAATTCAGGGAACATGGCATCTAGTAGCAATTTAACCTCGATAGATATCGACAGTAACGGAAATATCTTTGTGACAGGATTTGTTATGGGAGCAGGAAACGGTCAAAGCAAAACATTCGAATTCGAATCTTCGATAACTTACAAGCCCCCTAACAACCCTGTAGCAAACGGATTTGTTGGAAAAATTGACTCTACCGGGGTTTGGCAATGGGTCTCAGTAGTGGGTAATGATGGAATTGAAGTTACAAGTGTTGCATTAAATTCACTAGATCAAATATTCATATCGGGATACATGACCACTGCCGATTTTGTTTCCGACGGGTTTGGACAATACAAACCATTCATTTCAAAAATTTCTCAAACCGGCTCGACAGATTGGACAAATTACGTTGAAGCCGGTGACGATGGTTCTGCTTGTTATTCAACAACAAATAGCAATAATAATATGAAATTTACCGATATAGCAATCAATTCCCTTGATGATATAATTGTTACAGGTTTCATGCACAACTATGAAAATCCAAGTTACTGTACATCATATGATTTTGATAATATCAACATTTATGTGAACAAATCCGAACTGCATAATAAATACACAACATTGATTGCACAAATCGACAGTTCCGGCAATTGGGATTGGGCAAAAACTTGGGACTACGCGAGTGGAACAAACAAAGGCTACGATGTTACATTGGATAACAGTGACAATGTAATAATTTCAGGCTCTGGATATAGTGAAATTATCGCAAGTACCACTTACGTAGATTCTGGTGGTTCTGAAAATGGATTTGTCGCTAAAGCCGATAGCAATGGAAATTGGATTTGGATTCAAGGTGTTGTGTGTAATTGTAGAACAAATGTTTACGCCGTTGCATCGGATTCATCCAACGACATTTGGTTTGCTGGAACTTATTCTTCCACATTCAACATAGGAAGTATATCTCTTAACACAATGTCAGGCGCAAGAGATGCATTCGTTGCTAAATTTGCTTCAAATGGAACTTCTATTTTTGCGATTGGTGGAGGTACAACAGGAAATGATGACTCATCAGGATTTGCAATTCACCCTAATGATGGTGCATATTTAGCGGGTATTGTAGGGGGTCCAACATCGACATTTGGCTCGCATTACGCACAAAACAGCGGAGGTAAAGACTGGTTCATAACAAAATTGACCAGAGATTATGACGGCGACTTACAACCTGATGCAATTGATGATGATGATGATGGAGACTTCATCATTGATATCTTAGACCAATGCAAGTTTTCTCCATTGGGGTTCGAATCAGTTACTGCACTGGACCATGATTCTGATGGTTGCAGAGATTCAGATGAAGACGATGATGACGACAATGATGGACTATTCGATGATGTAGATTCATGCTCCAAAGGTATGACTGGATGGACATCAACAAATTTGACTGACCTCGATGGAGATGGTTGTTTTGATGCTCTTGAGGATTACGATGATGACGCAGATGGCTACGAAGATTTCGAGGATTTCTGTCCTAGAACTCCAGGAAATTCCACCTTTGAGTATGAAAGAGGTTGTCCAGACAAGGACGGAGACGGTAGGCCCGACATTCTCGATGCATTTCCAAATGACCCATCTGAGTGGGAAGATTCAGACAATGATGGGTACGGAAACAATATCGATATTTTCCCGATGGATGCTACACAGAACAAAGACACAGATGGAGACGGATATGGTGATTTTACCTACGGAAACGGCGGTGATGCTTGCCCAACAGTTCCAGGCACCTCAACAATCGACCGCAGGGGTTGTATCGATAGCGATGGAGACGGGTACAGTGACGAAGGTGATGACTTCCCTAACGACCCTGATGAATACCTAGATACCGATGGAGACGGTATTCCTGACCACGCTGATGCATTTCCATTTGACCCTACCCAACAATCAGACAGAGATCGCGATGGGTATGGAGACAATGCAAATGGAAACCTTGGCGATGTATTTCCTGACGACCCCACGAAACATTTCGATTCTGATAGAGATGGATATGATGATTCAAGTGATGCATTCCCATTTGACCCAACACAATGGGAGGATGCCGATGGTGACGGCATGGGTGACAATAAAATGGGGATAGGTGCTGATAAATTCCCTAATGACCCAACACAATGGGGAGATATTGACGGTGACGGCTACGGGGACAATCAAAATGGAACAAACCCTGATGCATTCCCAACAGATGCAACTCAATGGTCCGACGCCGACGGTGATGGATATGGAGACAACCCGTCCGGCAGACTCTATGATCAATTCCCATTAAATCCAACACAGTGGATTGATGAGGATGGTGATGGCATTGGAGATAACCAATCAGGTACGGATGCTGATCCGTATCTAAACGACTTAGACAATGATGGCTACAACGATACAATCGATATTTTGCCTAGGTTTGCTTCCCCTGGTGATTTGGATGCTGATGGATGCATGGATGAAGTTGATGCATTCATGGACAATCCCCTAGAGTGCCTAGACACTGATGGAGATGGCATTGGAGACAATGCTGATGCTGATGATGATAACGATGAGTGGACTGATGCGGATGAAATTCGAGCTGGAACTGACCCGCTTGACCCGAATGATACCCCTATCGATAGTTTCGAGATTGTTATCCCTGGAACTCAGATTGGTCTAGGTGCATGGGACTTAATTGGTATCTTTGGTGGCGTGCCAATATTCACTTGGCTTGCATTTGGTTTTGTGACCAGAAACAAGCGATGTGCTCGATTTGAAGATGAATTAAGCAAAGCACAATCACGGCAAGAATTAGAAGAAATCGCTCTGAGGTGGGAGTTTAGTTTGATGCTGAGGTTGCTTGGACCCCATCAAGGAATAAGATTGGAAAGAATTCGTTCTGAATTAGACGACGAATTTGAAAATGCAGAGAATATGTTGGTTTCACAGGAAATCACACCGATGACGTCTGTTGACCAGACACCATTGGTAGAAGAATTCCAAAAAGAGACTCCATCAGAGTTCACAAAGCCTTCTGTTGATTCAAAACCTGACCAAATCGATGAATTCGGATACCAATGGATTAAGCATAACGGTGAAAATTATTATCGAGGTTCAGACGATGACGACTGGAATAAATTGGAAGAATAATCAATGATTATTTCTGCTCTTTCGCTTGTTATCTCCACCTCTGCCTCTACTTCTTCCTGGCCCTTTTGGTGGCCTCTTATTCCTGTCGAATTTTTGTTTTCGTGGTTTAGAATGATTGTTATTTTGATTACCACCCCTGCCTGAATCATTCTTTTTCCAATTACGTTTCCCGAAATGCCTTCTATCCGAATCGGTTTTCGAACTTGAATTTCTTCCTGACCTGTCTTTTCTTCTTCTGTTCATAGACCTCGGAGGCGAAATATAAGAGATATCCTCGTGTAATGTGAGATCATTAAATTCAGGAGGTTTGAATTTGATATTCAATCCAACGTGTTTTTGTATGGTTGACCACTGTTTTTTCTGGGGATTTTGAACCAGAGAAATAACGTTTCCAGAACTTCCTGCCCTTGCTGTTCTACCTGAACGATGTTTGTACGCATTACCATTTTCAGGAGGGTCAAAATGAACAACACAGTACACTCCCTCAACATCCAGCCCTCTTGCAGCGACATCTGTAGCTACTATTGCATGACAGCGTTCTTCGGAAAATTCTTCAACTGCTCTTGCTCTTTGGCGTTGAGCGAGACCACCGTGAATAATTGATACTCTTAGGCCTTCGACTTGTAATTCTTCTGCGACTCTTTCCACTCCTGCTCTTGTTCTGCAAAAAATGAATGCTCTTCCTGATTTTCTGACCGCTTCTGCAGTTATTTTACTCTTCATAGAATTTGGAATCAACCAGAAATGATGGTCCATTTCAGTAAGTGAAACATCTTCCTTTCCTACGCTAATAATGACTGGGTCGTTTTGATAATTATCTCTAATGTGAGATATATCAAACTCGTCAAGCGTAGCGCTGAATAACGCAGTTTGTCTGTTGGGGTTACACTGTTCAAGTATCTCGCAAACAGCGTCCGTAAAACCCATATCAGACATTCTGTCTGCTTCGTCTAAAATTACAAACTCAACTTCGCTCAAATCAATGTGACCCTGTTCGATATGGTCAAGAAGACGGCCTGGGCAAGCAACAACTGAGTCAACTCCTTTGTCCAATTTTCTGATTTGCTTATTGTATGAAACACCACCATAAATCGACATCATGCGGAGATTTTGTGACCAAGCGAGCGGGTCTAGCACCTGAAATATTTGTTCTGCCAATTCCCTTGTAGGGGTTAGAATCAGAGATTTTGGCCGATTCGGCTTGGCCCTTGTGAGATGTTCTATCATAGGTATACCAAAAGCCAATGTCTTTCCGCTTCCAGTTGGTGCCCTACAACAAATATCATGCTTGAGAATCATATCAGGTATGGTCTCCCTTTGCACCTCAAAAGGTTCCTCAAAACCTGCCCTTCGCAATTCTTTGCACATCTGGGGGCTAATTCCCAAATCGGAGAAGTTAACACCCAACTATAGACCTCATTTCCAACGCCAGAACCCTTTACTATTAACCATACCCTATGTTTTAACAAGAATACACCTATCAAACGATTAAACAATCAAAGTCGAAGACATGATTCAATAAAGTAAAACATCAACCTCCTGCTATGCAGAGGGCTATTTTGGGGGGAGGTTGCTTTTGGTGTGTTGAAGGCGCATATAAGCACATTCAGGGGATTGAATCATCTTTACCGGGTTACGCAGGAGGCCATGACCCTAATCCGAACTACAACACAGTTTGTAGCGGGGTTACGGGACACGCTGAGGTCGTTGAAGTCATATTTGATGAGGCAATAATCAACTTTGAAACAATTCTTGACGTTTTTTTCACCGTTCATGACCCAACTCAATTAAACAGACAAGGAAACGATATCGGAACACAATACAGGTCTGTGATTTTCTACATCGATGACGAGCAGAAGCAAATTGCGGAGCAAAAAATAAACTATTTTCAGCAATACTTTGATGATGATATAGTTACAGAAATCTCACCATTATCCAATTACCACGAGGCTGAAAAGTATCATCATGACTACTTTGCTCTAAATCCAGGAAATGGATATTGTCAGATGGTTGTTGCGCCAAAATTGAGTAAGGTAAGGCAAAAGTTCTCCAACCTTTACTAACGGTCAATATTTTGAGCCGGAACCCTTCGCATGGTTCATGGTGAACAATATTGTCAAGCCACCAACGCCTGTAAATGAACCAATTCTATCCTACGCCCCTGGAAGTGTTGAGAGGGCTGAATTGAAGGCTGAACTAACAAAACAAGAAAGCGAAATCATTGAAATTCCATGCATCATTAACGGTGAGGAAATATTCACTGGAGACATCGTTGAGCAAGTAATGCCACACGACCACAGTCACGTTATAGCAAAAGTGCACATGGCTGGAGAAAAGGAAGTAAGAGCCGCAATCAACGCTTCGATGGAAGCCCATGAAATGTGGTCAAATATGGCTTGGGAAGCAAGATGTGCCATTTTCTTGAAAGCGAGTGAACTCCTTGCAGGACCTAGAAGAGCTGAAATTAATGCGTCAACAATGCTTAATCAATCAAAAACTTGTCACCAAGCAGAAATTGATTCTGCTTGTGAGTTGATTGATTTTTGGAGATTCAATACCGATTATTGTAGACAAATCTACGAAGATTTACAACCTCCTGTTTCCCCATCAAGTATGTGGAATTCAAGTGAAGTAAGACCTTTAGAAGGATTCGTATTCAGCGTAACTCCGTTTAATTTCAGTAGTATTGCAGCTAACTTGCCATCCAGTGCCGCCATAATGGGAAATACAGGGGTTTGGAAGCCATCACGGAATTCATACGTTTCTAATTACAAGCTGATGAAATTGATGATGGACGCAGGATTACCTCCTGGTGTAATTAATTTCATACCGGGAAAAGCAAGTTTGGTTGGAGATATTTGTATGTCTCATAAGGACTTAGCAGGGGTTCACTTTACAGGTTCAACTTCCGTTTTCAGGAAAATCTGGAAAGACATTGCAAACAACCTCGAAAACATGGTTTCATATCCAAGAATTGTTGGAGAAACCGGCGGAAAAGATTTCATCGTAGCGCACCCAGACTGTGACCAAAAGGGATTAATTGTTGCATTACTAAGGGGGGCATTTGAATTCCAGGGCCAGAAATGTAGCGCTGCAAGCAGAGCATATATCCCACAAAGCGTTTGGAATTCAATCAAGGACGAGTATTGCTCAGAAGTCGGTAAAATAAAGATGGGTGACCCACGAGATTTCTCAAACTTCATGTCAGCGGTTATCGACAGGAAGTCATTTGACAACATCACTGGATACATTGACAGGGCAAAGGAAGATCCTGGTTGTGAAATTGTAACAGGTGGAAATTATGATGATAGTGTTGGTTATTTCGTTGAACCTACTACTATCGTTTGTCAGGACTCAAGATATGAAAGCATGGCGGAAGAAATTTTCGGCCCAGTATTATCGATTCACATTTATCCAGATGATGAATTTGACAGGATACTAGATATTTGTAACACAACTTCTGAATACGCATTAACTGGCTCCATATTTGCGACAGATAGGAGAAATATCGAGAAAGCACTCTCCAGATTGCGCTATAGCGCAGGAAATTTCTACATAAACGACAAGCCCACTGGTGCTGTCGTTGGCCAACAGCCATTTGGTGGAGCGAGAGGAAGCGGAACTAATGATAAGGCAGGAAGTCCACTAAACCTATTGAGATGGGTAAGTCCGAGGTCAATAAAGGAAACTTTTGCGCCACCGCACGATTGGAAATACAGTTTCTTGCAAGATTAATTTTCTACTAGCAAAATTTTCCAGAAAAATAGGACACACATTCATTTACCGTGGCCTGTGTGAATTGCAATATGCCTGTAGATGCGGATGAAGCATTGGAGAGGGCTACCTTAGTCAGGAGTGACCCCTCCCTTAGAGGTGTAACAAGGCGCAAAGCCGGAGAAATAGAAGGCAAGGCTGTATGGGAGTATCTCGACCATACAGGAGAATTAATCGAGGAAACAGAAATTACAGACAGGTGGAACGCATTAGGTATTCCACCCGCATGGGAAGATGTTTGGATTTGCCTTAACGCAAGAGGGCATATACAAGCAACTGGTAGGGATTCTAAAGGTAGAATTCAATATCGCTATCACGATGAGTGGACAAAAATAACTGCGGAAATGAAATATGATGATGTTGTTTATTTTGCATCGCAATTACCCCGTCTTCGTAGACAGGTTTCGAGAGATTTACAAAATAGTGAAATGACGCTAAATACCGTTTCCGCACTGGTTGTTAAACTGATAGACCTCTACAACATCAGAGTAGGCTCAGATGAATATGCAAAGTCAAATGAGTCATATGGGCTTACGACACTAAAATCAATGCACTTGAAGACAGTCCGTGGGGAAAGAGCTGAAGGTCGTCACGACGCAATCTTCGAGTTCACAGGGAAATCAGGAAAGGATTGGGAGATAAAAATTGAGGATGACCATCTTGTGGACCTTATTCTGAAGACTAAGAAACTTGGAAGTAGAGATGATGATTTGTTTATGTATATCTCAGAGGCTGGAAATGAAGTTGATCTGAAGGCTGAGCATATTAATCAGTACATCCGGGCATCAAGCGGAATGGGTTTTACTGCAAAAAATTTCAGAACTTGGGCTGCATCATCTCGTTGTGCTGAGAGACTGGCATTCTTGTCAAGAGAACAAACTGAAGAAGAGATGAAAATATGGATATCCTCGAACCCCGTGGTTGATTCTATAGAAAAAATTTGGTCGGAGGGTGACTGGTTTCCAGCCACAACTGAAACTGCAAAAACCAAGGTACTCTTAGCAATAATAGATACGGTTGCATCAGACCTTGGGAATACTAGAGCGGTCTGTCGCTCATCATACATTCACCCGTATATTATAGAATCATATCTAAACGATGAACTTCTTGAAGACTGGAATAGTTTCAATGAAATGAAGGCAATACCAAATTTGAGTAAAGGTGAAAGCACTACGCTTAGAATATTGAAAAAGTTACAAGCTAAATGATACCGAATGGTTCATTGCTTGAACTCTTGAGGGAAAACCCCTGCGATGATGAGCGCGATTGAGCGGACTGCTGTTTCAGTGACGATTGATGGGCGAACTGAGCGGGGACCTTGATCTCATACATAACATTGAGAAACGAGTACTATTTGTTCAAAACAATGCAGGCAGTGGTGGCTCCTCTTTCACCTCCTCCACCCGGCTTGGTAATAGCTAGCAAATCATCTCCCTGGAGCATAATTTGGAAAATGCTTGGTGTTGTAATTCTATTGTACATCATAGCTCAAGCATTTGTTGGGGTTGTCTTCGGATTTTTCATAGGAGACGCATTTACTTCAATTTTCTCAATGTTTTGCCTAGTACCTCTACTGGCGGTTTTTGGATATATCAGAAGACCTAAGTTAACCCATATCATACTTGCAGTTCCAGACCCATCGGGGAATACATCACATCAGCTTCCTAATGCTAGAGTTCTGAAAACTCCGGTTCCAACAAGGTTTTCACATCATTTGATAATTGATTCTCCTCCGTTAGAAATGCCACGAAGTTCTTCGATTTGGTTGATATTTGCAATAACTATCACCATCTCATTTTGTGGCTTGCTACCGATGATGATTTTTTCAGACCCATTGTGGGTCCTGCTCGCATTCTTTGTAGGAATACCTGCATGGTTACTTGGATTTTCATTGCCCGTTCACGCATGGTGGTCTTTCTCGAATAGACATTTCCAACTCATCACGAAGCGAAGGGATGGTGAAAGCATGTTGATTGCAGGAATGTTATCCACGCTACCTGCAATTGTAATCAATTCTTTACTATTTCCACTACTACTGATTTTTATCGGAATTGAATCAATAGACCCAGGATCTCTCGGAGAATTCCTAATTCTAGCTGTAAGCGCACCAGTAGGTGAAGAATTATGTAAGGCCGCCTTCGTTTTGAGCCTCTACAAATTAATCGATTCGCCAAAAAGAGGATTCCAAATTGGCTTTTCAGTTGGACTCGGATTCGCATTACTTGAAAATCTTCAATACATCTTGGTGTCTTTTGGTGCATTAGAATACTCAGCTATTTCTTTCTCGTTTACTGCAATCGTTAGAGGAATTGGTTCAATTCCAGGCCATGCATTCTGGACAGGGATATCAGGTGTTTCTATTGGATGGTATCTCTGCAGAGTGAGAGGGACAAATCTTGATGGCAATCCAAATGAAGCAAGCAATTGGATGGTGTATGACCCTAATACTGGCATGGTAATCAGCGAAAAAGAGAAATCTTCATTCATGAGCCACACGATTAGCAACTGGCTAGATAAACCAATAGCAAGAACGTGGTCATTGCCAAAAAATCCGATTGTAGGTATATCGATTGCAATTATTGGCCACTCTTTCTGGAATGGAAGCAGTTGGTTTGTTTCATACATTTTCAGAGACTTTGATCCCATATTCGGATTGATAGCGACTCTTTTGTGGATTTTAGTGCTAATCGGTGGATTATGGTACATTGGAAAAGAGATTTTATCATCGGTAAAGCATCTACCATCGTAGAATTGGTATATTTCCCTAGTTTCCTACTCAAATCATATATGTCAAATTACATCAGAAAAGGTTAGTCACGTAAGTGAAGGTGAGATTATGGTTGATATAATGCAACCTGGATTGACCGAAGGAAACCTCGTTGTAACCTTTGGAATTGTCTTATTTCTAACCATTATATCTGAAAAATTCAAGGTTTTAGACAGGCTTGGGATTTATGCAGCCGCTACCTTGGGTTTGATAGTTGGAGGTTTGGGACACTGGACTTGGTTAATCATTCTCTTAGGATTCTTAGCAACAGCTCATAAAGCGACAAAATGGCGATTTGATGAAAAAGCGAGTAAAGGCCTGTGTGAATCAGTTGATGGACATAGGAGTTGGGGTAATGTCGTAGCAAATGGAGGACTGCCTGGTTTAATTGCGATTTTATCATTTATCTTAGATGACCATGAAAATGGAATTTGGATATTTTCTGCGGCTGTAGCCGTTGCGGCATCTGACACATTTGCGTCAGAAATTGGATGTCTAGATGATAGAGTTCGCATGATTACAACGTTCAAAAGATGTGAAGCCGGTGTTAACGGTGGATTTTCTCCTAACGGTCAACTTGCAGCGGCAGCGGGTGCAATTGTAATCGCAATCCTGACCTTTGTAGCAGAACCAGATCTCAAATTAGCCGGAATGGTGGCATTGCTTGGCTGGCTTGGATGCCAAGTGGATAGTTTATTAGGAGCTTTACTTGAGAATCGTGGGCTCATGACGAAGGGTACTGTTAACGCCGCAGCGATAACCTCTGGAATTTTGATAATGTGGCTTTATTTGGGACGCCCACATCTATGATGTGGTTTCATCAACTTGAAATGCTTCGGTGAATACATGCAGGGAAAATGGATAGTGATAATTTCTCTAATCCTATTGACCTTGCCTACCTCTCATAGTCTGATTTTCCCAGCCGATGCCGCTGATGAAATTTATGAACCGGGGTTCGTTGAGTGGGAATTGAATAAAAACAATCGCATATACATTTCAGGTACAGAAAATGACGTGAATTTGACAAGAGATTACCAAGCAGCATCTATGGGAAATGTGATTATTCGCTCACTACAACCTGCGTCTATTGGCCCAATTTCATTACCTCCCCTTGAAATGGGCTTCAGTGGAACATTCAACATCTCAACCTATGTTTCTGCATGGGTACAGGCAGGAACTGGTTTACCTTTGGCCCAATGTCGAACTCAGAACCCCGTAAACATAGACGTAACAGTACAGATTGGAGGTTATACATACTTCGGCCAAGCGCAGGAATTTGTATACGAATCATCTGCTGATGCACACAACATGTCTACTCAAATTGAAATGGCAAATATAACCGCTCTACCGGGAGATGTGATCTCTTATTCAATGCAAGCTTCGACCAACTGCCCATACAATATCAACCTTGAATGGGGAGGGACTGGAGTCTTTAGCGGCGGAATTATACTTGAAGGCGACTTGTTTGCCCCTGAAGTTGAAGTGACTGTTGATGACGCCAAAATTGCACATATTCAGTTCATTGCATCACTTCCTTGGGGATTTGCTGACCTCGACCAAGATTATACTTCTATGAACATATACGGGCCAGTACCACCTGATGAAAAACGAGTTTTTGATGAAGATATGAGACCTGAAGGTTTTACGGCTACAAGCGAGTACATCGATAGAATTGATGATTGGGGAAGGCCGTCGAAAGTATTCACTGGAAAAGTTCCGCTACCAGAAGGAGACAATGTTCTAATCGTTTGTCTGAAAACTGTCGACAGTCAGAACCTGAATTCACCATGCGACCATGAGGGTATAATCCGGTTCGAAGTACCGGGGGATGAGGAGCCATTTGCATCCTCTTTCGTATGGTTATCGATTTCAGGGTTTTTGGCAGTAATTGCATATCTATATTTCTTGATTAGGCAGGGTATCCTCCTGCCCCTACCAATGATCGGAGCATTGGGACTTTTTGCCATTCTGATGCTACCAATGGCTGCAAGCATCCCGGATTTAGGTGGGGAACAAATAGTCGAGGATGACGCAAGAGCTCCGTCTTTTATACTTCAACAACTCGGAAATAAATCGGTCTCTCTTGATGATTTACTCGATGGAAAAGATGCAGTAATTATCGGTATTACTCTCCCCGCTTCGATTAATGCAGTTGACCAATCGAACCAAATGCAAAATGCTGTCGACAGATTAGATGGTTCGGTAAGTGCTGTTCAAATTGTGACTGGAGAAAATACCAGATTAGATGACCTAGAGACTATTGCAGCAATTACAAACTCTTCTTGGCCTGTATTGATGGATGACGGTGAGAGTAGGTTTGCAAAGAGAATGCCTCATGGCGTAGCAGATTCAATTGTAATAATTGACAAATCAGGACACATAACGTACTCTTCAGCCGGCTCTGCAAGTTCTGAGGACTTAATCGAAGCGGTAGAGAATATTGGCTTGGGAGGTCAACAATCAATCTGGTCTATTCTCGGATTATTGTGGGGACCGGGGTTAGCAATGTTACTTGTGGCACTACCAAGAAAACCTGTAGAAAGGCCCGAGGAGGCTCTTATGCCAGGGTCTCTTTGGGGCAGTATAGCAATAGCCGGAGGCCTAGGTTTCCTACTTGTCAATATAACCAGTTTGATTTTGGCATTCACACCAATTGATAATGATGTAAGAACATGGTTTGATATCGCGCTAATCGTGTGGTTTATTTCAGCCGCAATAAGAGCATCTCTAATCGGTACTCCGAATGAAATTTCTTTGCTAGCTAACATTCTCCACAACAGATATTCCAAACAATTTAGAAATTGGAGAGAAATTGAAGATGTAGAACGTGATTTGCTAATTGGATTCTGGATGGGTTGGTTCATCTGGTTTGCTAATCCAGCATTGCTTTCGCAAGGAGTAGCAGCAGTAATTCTAACTGGGGGTCTGAACTATCTAATGGGAGTTTTATTCCTAATAATGTACATATTAGTAGCTGGAATTTTGACCCTTTGTATTAGATTTATTGCCTCTTGGGGAGGCCCTCTCTCAAGGGCGTTCGGTTCTTTTGGTTCTGGACCATTCGGTGAAGCATTGGGTTGGGCAATGATACCTGTTGCTCTTTGGGTGTTGGCAGATACAATTATTCACGCGATGAATATTGGATTATTTTGATCAATTGAATAACAGACATTCATAATCTATTGACGAAACATCATAATCATGCCTGAAGGCCCTGAAATTCATCGAGCGGCTGACAAGGTTCGTAAAGCGTTGGAAGGAAAAGTAATCGAAGACATCGAAATTACTCTTCCACAATTTGAAAGTTGGCGGCCTAAGTTGTTAGGAAAAACCGTGAACAAAGTCGAAGCACAAGGCAAAGCTTTGCTGATTTATTTTGATGAAATAGTGATTTACAGCCACAACCAACTATATGGTAGGTGGACGGTCAACTTGCGTAAAACTGCACCTAGAAAGTGGAATAGAAGCCTGAGGATTTCTTATTCCACAGAAAAACACACCTGTCGTTTATGGTCGGCTACAGACATTTTATTCTTGGAAGATTGGGAACTTAGTGGCCACCCTTACCTTATGAAATTAGGTCCGGACATCGTTAATTCAGAAACAACACACGAACAAATGCTTAACCATCTAAATCTGGAAAGGTTTCAAAGGAGAAAACTCAAGACATTATTACTCGATCAGGGATTTTTTTCAGGGGTTGGAAATTATCTGCGCAGTGAAATATTATTCACTGCAGGACTGCATCCAGACCGCACAGTTGCCTCCCTAAACGAAGGCGAGAGAATTGAACTTGTCAAACAGACACTATTCCTTGCAAAGCAGTCCTACGAAGTCCCGGGTATCACCGTCGACCTTGAATTGTATCAAAAGCTACGTGACCAAGGAGAATCAAGGAGTTGGTCTAGACATTGGGTTTTCACTAGAAATGAGCGCCCTTGTCATCAATGTGGAGATTTGATTATTCACACACGACCAGGTGGAAGGAGGTTGGATTATTGCCCATCCTGTCAAATCTAATCTAAATTTATAACTTTTCAGATTTAATATTCAATCGATAGAGCCGTGATTGAAGGGACACCTTCCGGATGGATTTTTTGCAGGAGTTCCATGCCCCATTTCTGAATCCTCTTTGTGAATATCATTCAGATAGAATAAATTGGGTTTGAGGATTTTATTCTCCCAATGGTCACACAAATACAGAGGTGTAGCTGATGCACCGATCGGCGGGACAATCCACGCCCATTCAGCGTAAACTTCTCTATCATGTTCTTTTTCTTCTTTTTCAAATTTCAAAAACCATTCTGACAATGTATGATGGTCCATCATTCTTACGTTATCTCTTTCAAATGAGTACAAAATAGCCCTGTTTAATTCAATTTGAACTCTATCTTTCCATAGTTCACGGTTGGAAATTCTTTCAATTCCTAATGAATCAGCAATAGGTTCCATCAAGTCATACCTATTGGTATCTGTGAAATTTCTAGCACCTATTTCTGTAGACATATAGAATCCATTGAAAGGTGCAAGTGTGTAAACAAGGCCACCGATTTCAAGTGACATATTTGAAACCGCGGGAAGTGCATACCAACGCAAATTTAACTCAGATAACCCCTTTAATTCAGGATGTTCGATTTCCACTTCCAAAATCAATTCACTAGGAATTTCCCTCATCGATGGAGGACGTCCTGGGAATTCAACTACTAATGGTAGTACATCAAATGCAGATGGTTTCGGGACATTCCAACCTAAAGATTTGATTCTCTTAGTTAATTCAAGGGAGGATGGATCTCCAATAATAGAACCATCTTCCAATTCGTGACATGCATAACGAATCAACTGACTATTCCATAATCTCGGCCCTATTCCTTCTGCATTGGCAGGTTCAAATACTGTCATACAAGCTCTGAGTTCACCTCCATTAGTTGCCCATTCTAGGTGCTCAAATATTGCTTGGAATACTTCCTCCTCTTCTTTCATATCTCTACAATCGAATATGTGTAAGGTCTCCCAGAAGTAACGCCCAACACACCGTGTAGCATTTCTCCAAGAAACCCTTGCACCCCATTCCAATTCTTTTAGAGTAGGAACCCATGTACCAGTTTCTAGGATTTCTTTCTTTACATTCTCCAAGCGACCTACAGTTCCTACGCCTTCAGCATTCATTTGGATAATGAATGCTTCAGCTTCAACTGAAAGTTGACTTGTAGGTTTGGAATCAAAACTATCAGCTTCTATGATTGGGATTTCGAATTTACCCTTTTTTATGAATTGGATTGCATCTGGATTATCAAATTGTGATTTGACATTTTTCACACATCCTCCACATATTGTAGTAGCACCAGTTTTTTCGACAATAGAATCTAGCTCATTATATCCAAAATCTAGCAGTTTCCTAAATTCCATATAATCTAAATTAACACATCTGCATAGCATTTTTGAAAATCCTTCTTCATCATTTTCAATGATTGACCCTGTTAATTCAAATGCCGTCATTTGGTCTAATGATAATGGCACTTCTTCTACCATTAATTTATACAAAGAAGCCTGTTCTTTCCAATTGCCACTTCCACTGAGATGATTTATTCTCATGTCGTGATCGATTCCAATTTTGATTGAGGTTCTGCCTTTTGACCATGAAGAATTCATGTATTCAGATTTGCCCTTTGCTCTTGCATCAAATACTAGACCATCATCGCTTCTTCTGATAACAAATTCTGCGGAATTACCCTTAAACAAAGAAATATATTTCCCCGTCTTCCCTTGAATTTTTATTTCTCTTGTGCGAATAATACCGATCCCGGGTAAGAATTTAATTCCTAATATTTTGGATAGGTTTCTTTGCATAAAATCTCCAATGGAGTTAGAGAAAATATTGTTTGGTTTTGAAATTATAGATTCTAATGAAGATTTGTATATCTGAATGTAGTTTTCTGAAAAACCATGCGACTGGAGCATATCTAAAACTTGTATACCACTAAGTTTGGCTGAATGAAGGGTTGGAATCGATTGTAAAACGAAAGAAAAGATATCATCAGATATTAAATTCTTAAATTCGTTGAATGCAATTTTGCCATCATCGTTTTCATCGATATTTAAAATTATTTTATCGACATCAACTTTACTAAACATCCTAGTAAAAGCGAATACTTCTTCTTTTTCTATGAACCCACTGTTATCGGAATCAAGGTCTGAAAATAGAATTTTTGGGACCATATTCTTATTGCTATTTGATTTAATAACCAAATTTGCTTGGTCAATGACATTATTGCGACTTATTGTATCGCCACTTAGATTAAATTTATTACTCGTAAAAGGAAATTTTTCATCGAGGTAATTCAAGGTATCAAAAAGTGTTGAAACACCGTTTGGGAAATTTTCACTCAGTATAGGCAATTCTCCTGTCTTTTGAATGTCATCTACATAATAGAAGAATGGTTCGAGAAGAACTGGAACTCTTACTACTGTCCAAATAGAATTCATTTCCGGGATATCATCATTGTCATGAATCAAAATTATATTTCCAGAAGCACCGTTCAATCTTGATATAATATAAGGCCAAGATTCTTGATTCCAAACAGACAAAATACCGATTGTTGTCTCGTCCGTTAGGTTTTTGCAACGAGGAATATTATTCAGTACACCTAAATTCTTCAGGCTATCTGATAGAAATCCATCTCCCATGTGAATTACTGGTGTAAAATGTGCTGATTCCACGCCCTACCCGAGATACATTCCGTATTTCATATTTCACAACTATTTTGATGATTTTATCGATTCTAGTGTTTTCGATTCCAACTTTTTGCCTTCAGCTAAGGTATCAATTACATAATTTGTTACATTTTGTGACATTTGTTTGGCCTCTTCGCTTTTCTTACCTAGCGTCCTCAATGGCATTGCCAATCTAATATTACCCTCAAATAGATCCTTATTTTTATCCAGAAAATTCCAATACATATCAGATATCGGACACGATTTTTTGAAATGAAGAGAACAATCTCCGCAATAATCTCCCATCTTTTTGATATATGGGGTTCCACTTACATACGGCTTAGTTGTCATCAAACCGCCAACAGCATAAGTTCCCATAGCCAAAACATTAGGCTCAACAACCCAGTCATACGCATCTGTGAACATTGCCCAAAACCAGTCTGTTAACTCACGTGGGTTTATTCCGAGCAAATTTCCAATATTTGCAAGAACCATAAGCCGAGGGATATGGTGAGTATATCCTGTTTCTATTACATCAGAAATTGCTGTATCAAGACAAAGCATTCCTGATTCTGAACCCCAAAAGGTTGGAGGAAGTGGGTTTGAATTTCTCAGAATGTTAGGGGTATTTCTCGGGCTTGCCCATTCTCCTTCCCATCCAGCACCAGGTCTTGCCTTGTTTGTTATGGAATCATCAACGAATCCGTTAGTTAGGTCGTGTACGTGTTTGACAAATTCTCTCCAACCGATGATTTGGCGGATGAAACCTTCTTTAGAATTAAGTGGTATATCCAGATATTCCGCTTCTTTTACTATCTCCGTCGGAAGTAGTCTTGAAAGATTCAACAGTGAAGAAATCGTCGTGTGGAAAAGAGTTCGGTGCTCTGTGGTCATCGCATCTTCATATGGTCCAAAATAAACCATTACGTTCTCCTTAGCCCAATTCCAGAGGCTTCTAGCTTGTTCGATTGAGGAAGGGAGATTACGGCGATCTATTTGTCCGGGGTGATTAGAAAAATCTCGTTCTATCATCTTGATAATTTCATCTGTTATATCATCACACTCAAAGAAAATTGGTTGGGGAAGTGGAACTGCTTTATCCCAAGGCAGGCGATTCTCAAAATCGAGTGACCATTTGCCACCAACTGGCTTACCGTCCTCAATCATTATGTCGTGCTTTTTTCTAGCTAGACGGTAGAATGGGTCCATTTTCCAAGTCTTCTTACCTGCTTGAGATGTAAGAAAATCTTCCTTTGAGGTCATCCAACCTTTGTGTGGAAAAATGCAAAGTCCTTCCACTTTCGAATATTGCTCTCGTAAATTTAGTTCTGCAGCATCACAAGCGGTTATTTTTGCACCGTTTGATATTAGTTCGTTTAGAATATCTGAATATGGCCTATCATCAAAAATGTACCTTACAGAGTACCCTTTTTCTTGCATTTCTAAAGCAAAGTGTCTTTGGTTTGATAGCAGTAATGCTAACTTTTGTTTGTGATATGGTAGCCTCCTCGCTTTCCACTTTGTTTCAATGAAAAGTAGGCCTGAAGTTTTGGAATCAAAATCTGGAAGCAGATTTTCATGCAGTTGGTCATAGGCAACATAGTGCCAATTCATGATTTCATCACTGGCCTTTTGCAATAGTCCAGTGAAGACCCCCATGATTCTACATCATCGTATAGCATATCAAGACTTGTAAATTATCTGAATTAGGAAGCATTTACAATCTTTGATGAAAATAATATATGCTGATGAGCACCAACCAAGTTATGATTAGCAATAGACCAAAAGTTTGGTCGATAAGTCGAAGACAACTACTACACCAATGTCCCCGAGCTTGGATATTAAAGTATGGATTTAGACGAAGTAACAAGACCTTCAATAGGAGTCTACAGAGAATTTCTGACTGGTCATCTCCGTGGAGAATGATGCAGCGAAGTATTAGATTGATTATAATTCAAAGGCTGGAGTCTCATAAAAATAAGATTCCATGGAACGAAGAAGACATTGCGTCAAAAATTAGAATGAATATTATTGGAAATAGATACAGGCAGAATAAAACTCTCGAATTGATTGAAAAAAGAATTGGCAAAAATACGAGGCTAAAGTTTAGGATTCCAAATTCAGAAATAAACAGGCTGGTTGAAATAGCTTGCTTAAGATATAATTCCGTAATCAAAAATCCTGTAATAAAGAAGATTTTAAACGATGATATAGTTGAGTGGCATACATTTTCTAGATTGGATACAACAAAATATCAAGGAAACATTTTACACATTACACCAGACATAATTTGGAAAGAGAACAACATTTGGAATCTGATGCGATTTAGTATTCAATCATCCAGTAAAGAAATTTCAATAGACAATTTATCAATGCTACATTGGGCTGTTATAAGGAGAGGATTACCCTCAGATCCTCGAAGATTTGTGATCCACGAACTTAATTGGTATAGAGGAAGATGGATTTGGAAAACTAAGCAAGGTAATGAGAACCTTCATAGAGATTCAATGGAATTAATCAGATTAGATCTCAAAGCGATGCAGAACCTACACGAAAAATTGGGTCCTGCATGTGATTTATCACAGATACCTCTTGCATCCAACGAAAAAATCTGCACAACATGTGGGCATCGAGATACTTGTCCAGGGGGGGATGACTTGACAAGAGCCAAATTAGAACAGGCAGCGCTTGAAATGTTCAAATCTTCAAATTTGAGAAACTAAGTCTTCAAGCACATCGAGTGGACTTGCTGCTTTTGTTACTCCACTCGCAAGAAGAACTCCTTCCGCGCCTAATTCAATCGCTGTAGCAACATCTTGACCATTCTTAACTCCAGCACCACATAGGACTCTGACATTTGGATTTACTTCCTTAACGGCAGATACAGTATCACTGACAATTGCTGGGTCTGCGGTAGTTACTGAAATATCTCCCCCTATTAATTCTGGAGGCTCTACTGCAATGAAGGTAGGACCTAATTCTGCCAAGGCTCTGGCTTCTTCTACATCAGCGGCACAAGCACATATTGGGAATCCTTCAGGAAGCATTTCCATAAGATTTGAAACGTGTTCGATTGAAACTTTGTGTTCGGCGTGATTAATTATTGTACCAACAGCTCCTCTTTCAAGAGCCGCATCGGGCTCCAACCAACCGGTGTGGGAACCTTTTCCAACAGGATCTAAATGTTGACTCCAGACCTCGAGCCCCTCTATAGAAGAGACTGCTGAAAGGTCGAATGCACTTACTACGGCAACCATCCTGGCATCTGTATTTACTTCTGCCATCATTTTACCCAATTGTTCTGCTCTCACGCCATATGCGCTGGCATATGTTTTGAAATTCACTACAACCAAAGCCTCAGTCATACTATTTCACACCTGATTTGTCGGATTAGTACTATTCTATAATCCCATTTGTTTGTACATGGCCTGATTGCACATTTACGCCGTGGCCTACTATGACTGATTCCAGCTTACAATTTGCTCCAATGATAGTATTATTTCCAATTAAGCAACTGTTAATTATAGAACCCTCACCTATGATGACGTTATCCAAAATGGTAGATTCCGTCACATTCCCATTGATTGTACAGCCTTTACCAATCATGGAATTTGAAGCATTTGATATCTCCTCTGAATGCCAACTACCATTTTGAACTGACCCCGATTTGTATCTCTCCTTTGCAATACAGCATTTGATGGCTTGATGCCAGCTTTGTGGTGTACCTGCGTCTATGAAATAACCCTTGAATGGGAACCCTGTCAACTCACCTCTCTCAGCCATTTGTGGGAAAATATCTCTTTCCAAACTATGTTTACCTCTGGGCATAATATCAAAGATACTATCTTCAAGAATGTACGAACCAGCATTGATTAAGTTAGAAAATACTTCTTCAGGCTTAGGTTTTTCCTTAAATCTAGTTATGAAGTTACCTTCGTCTAATCCGACTATTCCAAACCTTGTAGGATCTTCAACTTCCCACAACCCAAGAGTGCCATTTGCTTTCGATGATTCATGTTGTTTCAACATATTCTCAAAATCAAGAGATGAAACAATATCTCCATTGAAACATGCAAATCTGCCAGAAACAACGTCTCTACAATTCCCCAGCGCACCTCCTGTACCTAGAGGTTCTGTTTCAGGTACTATTCTCACATCAAAATCCACATTTGCATTTCTAAAGAATTCTTCAATCATGTCTACTTTGTAACCACCAGCAACAACGACTTCATCTACTAATTCTGAAGGCACGCATTCTATTACCCTCTCCAATAATGTCGAATCTAACATCGGTAAGAGCGGTTTAGGAATATTGTTTGTCCAAGGTCGAAGCCTTGAACCAATTCCGCCAGCCAAGACTACAACCTGCATGTTATACGCGAATTCAACTTCTTTATTGAACGCATCGCGTTTGGATTCAAATTCAATCGGATTATTCAAAGGCGTCTTTTCTGTCGGAGGACTGGCGAGAGTTGTGAATATACACGAATATCAAGGTAAAGCACTATTCAAATCTGCAGGAGTTCCGGTCTTAGAAGGGTTACATTGCACTACTGTTGAAGGCGCGCTGAGTGCTTATGACTCATTAGGATCAAAAGTTGTAGCAGTAAAAAGTCAAATCCATGCTGGTGGCAGAGGAAAAGGTACTGTTTACAATCCAGAGACCAGAGATTTAGTAATGGAAGGCGGAGTAAAAATCGCTTTCTCAAAGGAAGAAGTCGAAACCTATGCGAAAAATATTCTCGGTAACTTATTGGTAACAATACAAACTGGAGATGATGGCAAAATTGTAAACAATTTGTACATAGAATCCGGCTGTAATATCGCACATGAATACTACCTTGCGCTCTTAGTTGATAGAGACAACAAATCCGTCTTAATCATGGCATCCACGGAAGGTGGTATGGATATCGAGGAAGTAGCCCATAACACACCTGAAAAAATATTCAAGATTTCAGTAGATCCGAATGCTGGTTTGTTAGGTTTCCAGAAAAGAGACCTTGGTACCGCACTTGGATTATCTGGGGTTGCATTGAAGTCTTTCTTTGGAATGATTGGAAAAATGTATGACTTATTCGTAAAGGAAGATTGCGCTATGATTGAAATCAACCCCCTTGTAAAGACAGAAGAAGACGAAATTATTGCGCTAGACGCAAAAATTAGTTTCGATGAAAATGCGGAATTTAGACACAAAAATTGGGATGACTTAAGAGACTTATCTGAGGAAGAAGAAGTTGAAATAAGAGCCAAAGAAACCGGATTATCTTATGTCAAATTGGATGGCAACATTGGCTGTCTCGTTAACGGTGCTGGACTAGCAATGGCTACAATGGACGTAATCAAACTCTATGGTGGAGAGCCTGCAAACTTCCTTGATGTTGGAGGAGGTGCGAATGAAGAACAAGTAAAAACTGCTTTCTCCATAATTCTTGAAGACCCAAATGTTAAGGGAATCCTTGTCAACATTTTTGGTGGAATTATGCGGTGCGATATCATCGCAAGAGGAGTGATAGGTGCTACAGAATCTCTAGGATTGGATGTACCACTCGTAGTTAGACTTGCAGGAACTAATGTTGATGAAGGAAAAGCAATACTTGCAGCATCTGACCTAAATATCCACCCAGCCGACGATTTAGCCGATGGAGCAAAAAAGATTGTTGAGTTAATTGGAGGTGAGAGTTGATGTCGATTTGGATTGAAGAAGATGCTAAGGTTCTGGTACAGGGAATTACAGGAAAACAGGGTATGTTCCACGCAGGTAAAATGGTAGAGTATGGTACAAATCTAGTTGGAGGAGTAACGCCGGGCAAAGGAGGACAGGAAGTACTAGGCGTACCGGTTTTCGATAGTATGAGAGATGCAGTCAGTAATACTGATGCTGATGCTACCGTGATTTATGTTCCACCTCCATTTGCTGGAGAGGCAATTATGGAAGCTGCAGATGCATTTGAATCTGTAAAAGGTGGAGGAGTCGTGGTTTGTATAACTGAAGGGATACCAACTTTAGATATGGTCAGAGCGGCTGCTTACGTTAAAAATCGAACGAATGTAAGACTGATTGGACCTAACTGCCCTGGAATCATCACACCGGGTGAAACTGGTGGCGCTAAACTTGGAATAATGCCAGGACACATTCACGCAAAAGGCCGAATAGGAATCGTTTCTAAATCTGGAACTTTGACATATGAAGCAGTTGCCCAAACAATGTCTATCGGGGAAGGCCAATCCACCTGTATAGGAATAGGAGGCGATCCTGTAAATGGTACAGGATTCATCGAATGTTTGGAAGCTTTTGAAAACGACCCTCAAACTGAGGCTATCGTCATGATTGGTGAAATTGGCGGAAACGCAGAACAGGATGCGGCTGCTTGGGCAAAGGAAAATTGCACCAAGCCGATCGTAGGTTTCGTAGCAGGCGCAACAGCACCACCTGGGAAAAGGATGGGGCATGCTGGTGCAATTATTTCAGGCGGAAAGGGTACAGCAGAAGAGAAATTTGCAGCATTTGAAGCCGCAGGAATTGCATGTGCAAGAGACCCAAGTGAGTTAGGTCAAGTATTACTTCAAAGTTTGAAAAATTCTGGTTTGAGATAATCAAACAGGTGGACCACGTTTAGGTCCATTTGGTGGACCTCCTTTGGGGCCTCCCCCCGGTGGTCCTTTTTTCGGCGGACCCCCAGATGGTGGACCTCCCTTTTTTGGTCCAGGCGGGACTCCTCCTGATGGGCCTCCTGATGGTGGACCACTCCTCTTAGGTGGACCTCCGCCTCGTGAGGGGCCAGGTGGTCCTCCTTTCTTCGGTGGACCTCCGCCTCTAGATGGACCAGGTGGACCCCCTTTCTTTGGAGGACCTCCGCCTCGTGATGGACCAGGTGGACCTCCGCCTCGTGATGGACCAGGTAGGCCTCCGCCTCGTGAGGGGCCAGGTGGACCTCCTCTTGGCGACGATTGTACTGGTTCATCGTCTTCTTCTTCGAATATTGCTCCACAATGAGGACATTCATTATCTGATTCTTTCACTAACCCGTCACACTCTTCACAAGCAAACATTTCTTCATCTGAAGTTTCCTCAACCTTTGAGGATTCTCCAGTCAAGCTTTCAACAGCCCCATCTTTTGAACGTGATAGAGTAATTGAAACTGTCACATCTATCCCCTTAAGTGCAATTTCTGTTGATATTGCGTGTTCGAATGCCGAACTCAAATCTTCAGGAGTGTCCAGCACTCTTCCATCGTCAACGTAAACGATGCTTACAGTTAGAACCCCATCAACTACGCTGATTTGTGGAGTTTCGACCGCAACGCCTCGTTTCCGTGCAACTCTTCTTACCGCAACTTCAGACATTCGCTTGAAAAGTGCTTCATTGCCTGAATCATCTTTTCCAGACCCAATTGCATTCGCCAAGAATTCAGCAGCTGAAGATTCGTTTCCTGAGCCTTTCAAGTGTGATGGCAAATCGCTACCAATTGAAGACAATACGTTCGCAGCAGACTCTTGATTCATCTGTAGCCATTGGCTACGCCTTTCGTTCTTGACCGCCCTTTCGGTTTCAGCAAGGTGATTCACCATTGCATCGGTAGGTGATCTTGTTGGATTATTAGAAATCGCCATACCGCCAACACTGCTTGGTTCATTGGTGCCAGCGTTTGGGCCGATTCCACTTGCAAGAGAAGGTCCTTTTGATCCTTGAGGCAAATCACCTCTACTTCCACCAATGTTAGGTTGGTTACCTAACGGAGTTACCATTCCAGGAGGAGGCATGTTGCCGGGGATACCAACTGGGGGTAAACCTCCTTGTTGCATCCCAGGTGGAGGCAGATTGTTGCCTTGCAAATTTGGCATTATTTGGCCCATCAAGTCTGGCATCATGCCTGGAGGCATACCTTGATTTGGAATTCCACCCATATTTTGATTCATTACCGCTTCACCAGAGACTACACCAAAGTTGCGACCTCCGCCTACTTCTTGGCCTCCTAATCCGGTGGTACCAACATTGGGCAGGCCACCTGCACGGCTCATTTCTTGACGAGCCCCGCACTCGGGACAGAAGATGCTGTCCTGTGGTATCTCTTCAGTACAAGAACCGCATTGCATACTATCCCCTCGTTTACCCGTCGTGTCGGCTCAAATAAAGTCTTGTGTAGGTTTTGTGTTGTTGATAAAGAATAAATTTTCTAATTATATTTGCGAAATGACGGTGTAAAAAATTCACAATTAACGGTTTTAAGATTAAATTTTAAGCCAAATCATACTAAGGAATCAAGAATAATAATCTCGCCCCACTGTTCGGAGGGGGTATTTTGGGAGTTCTAAAAAATCAAGAAATCGATTCCCTATTGGAAAGAACCTCTCGTTCATTTTATCCAACTCTTCGCTATCTTCCAAAAAAAATTAGGGAACAAATTGGTTTGCTATATCTTCTTGCTAGAGTCGCAGATACAATTGCAGACTCGAAAACAGGGGAAACTGAAACCCTCCTAGATTTGTTGAAAAAATACAAACAACATACTCAAGATACTAGCTTAGATTTACCTGATTTTTCGAAGATTGCAACAATACAATCAAACGATGATGAAAAGGACTTATTGCACAATGTCGCAAGTGTGACCGGAGCGCTGGATGACCATAATGAGGCCGATAAACAACTTATTCTCGAGTGTCTCGATATTATCATTGAAGGCCAAATTCTCGACTTGGAGAGATTTGGTACAGCAAAAGAGGGCGGGGGCATATCATCATTAAAGAATGACGATGAACTCGATGATTACACGTATCGTGTGGCAGGTTGCGTCGGAACATTTTGGTCTAAAATTTCAATGCTACACCTCATGTCAATACCTACTAATAAAGAGGATTTATTTTTAAATAGAGGAATAATGTTTGGGAAGGCATTGCAAATGATTAACATTTTGAGGGATATTCCGGAAGATTTGAGATTTGGTAGATGTTACATCCCTGAAGATAGATTGGATGAAATTGAATTGAATCCAGATAGTCTATTAGATCCTAATAATTTTGATAAATTTGAAACCCTTTACAACTCATATCTTGACATTACTAACAATCACTTGGATAAAGCTGTAGATTATATTTTGATGCTCCCAAAAACACAATTTAGATTGAAAGCATCTTGTATGCTTCCAGTTTTAATTGGTCAACGGACGGTATCACTTCTAAGAAATGGAAATGTTTTGGATTCAAATTATCGAATCAAAGTCGACAGGTCGCAAATTAAATTTTATGCAAAGAAAATTCTAATCTCTTTGATGATTCCAGGTGGAGTGAAGAGGCTACTCATCAAAAACAGAGATTCAAAAACGGAATGATTCAAAATCTATTCCATGAATTTCATTCAATTAACCCTCACACTGATAAGTGAGTATAGTTCCAATTGGAGTGAGCGACATGCTAGAGCGCCGTAAACCACTGGATTTGCTTTTTCCTCTCAAAGGAGGTGCAACTAGTGATTTTGGTGTGAAAAAAGAAGGTGCGGCGTCTAAATTAAGAGCCGCTGTAAACCTAACTGCTGACGCTGTAAAGGCAGTAAGCATCACTGCAATGGAAGCACTGAGAGAGGGTGCTGCATTCGTGGGTATCATTGGCGAACAAGATGAACTAATTGACCCATTCAACCATTTAGATGCACCGATATGGGCAAGAGACCCTCCCGTTGAACTACTCAAGTTGGCTTACTCCTACTGTGAAGAATTGACAATTCGAGAAGCTGGAAATTTCTATCACTCTTTCAAATATTTACCTGAAGAACAACGCTTCGCTATGTGTGCTGTCTACGCATTCTGTCGAAGAGCAGACGATATCGCAGATGGCGATTGGCAGGACAGATTCCCCGGTTCGATGGGAGAACTTGACCCTGAAGCTGTAGCATACAGGGAGCAGTTAGAAAAACTGCAAAACAAAGATACTATCCTGCAAGAGGATTTGTATCTTGAAAAGATTACTCAATTATTCTTTTTCCGCAAGAAATTGTCCACATGTTATTCAACTACAAGCAGCACAGACCCTGTTTTCTTGGCTCTAAAAGACACAGTCAATCGATACAATATACCTCGAAGTGTGTTTGATGATCTGATTACAGGAATGGAAGATGACCTTTACAATAACAGATACAGGACGTTTGATGAACTGTATGTATACTGCTACAGGGTAGCATCAGTTGTTGGATTGATGTGTATCGAGATTTATGGATATGATGACCCAATGGCTCGCAAATTTGCTGAATCATGGGGTATTTTCATGCAATTAACCAATGTTCTACGAGACGTTGGTGAAGATATCCAAAGAAATCGTGTTTATCTTCCATTAAATGAACTTGAATCAAATGGAATTAATGAACCAGAATTGAAAGGTGATGTCGTCCTAAACAAATCGTGGGAGCCATATGTGCACCACTATGCAAAGAGGGCACGAACATACCTCGAAGAAGCAAAACAACTTCTTCCTTTACTACCCAGAAGAACTCGTTATTCTCCTGCTGCAATGATTGCTTTTTATGATAAAATTCTGAAGCAGATCGAAAGGCAACAAGGAGATGTATTCACCCAAAGAGTTAAACTCAACAAATTCCAAAAATTATCTCTCGCCGCTGCTGTTTATCTTAGACACAGGTTTATACCCGGTTGGTTAAACCCAATATGGACAGGATTGTCCAAAATTGGATTGCTACCAGATGTATGAACGGTGTTGGTGCGCTTGAAAAATATAGAAACTAAATTTTTAATTGGATTTGGTTTTGTTGGCTTTTTATTTCCATTTTTGGAACCGATAACGCTCCTAATTCTCGGAGATGATTTAGGTGGTGCGTTTTGGCCAATGGCAATAAGAACGCTCAACTTTACAATGTTACTCAGAGACTACAGGTCAATTGTGTTCGCTATTGTGCTTTTATTTATGATCACTGGATTATATTCTGGACGTTCAGAAAAGAAATCTACTGCTAGAATTTATTCATTTTTACTCGGTTTAACCTTAGGTTTGTTTGGTATCTTTGTATTACTAGATATGGCATACATACGAGGTGCATTTCTTCTACTACCAACAATCTACGGCTTCGGTATTTTACTTTGCACAATCAAAATATTCGGCCGACCTAGGAATATTTTTACAGGCGAAAAATCAAAACTTACTGGAATATTAAACTACTCTCTGATTTTGTTTGCTGTATTTCTCATAACTCCCGGCCTAGAAGCTATTTCAGGACTGGCTCCTCAACCACCAGTACTGGTTCTAACAGAAGAAAAATTCTCTATAGAAACTGAGGTTCATCAATATCCAATGCCGAGTGAGGTCGAAGGAATTAGGGGTGAAATCGAAGGAGATATTGATTTCTCGATTTACCTCATTAAGCCTGAGAAAAACCAAAATGAGGATTCTCCATTAGCAATATTGCTTCACGGATTTGCCAATCCTAGCTACTCATCTTATACCGATTGGGCAGAGACTTTAGCGAAAAGAGGTGTAACCGTGGCTTACATTCAGTATCCTTCAGACGTTTGGCCAGCAGGACATGATACCTATACCCTTCATGAAGAGGGTGGAATGTCTAACCATCCATTCCATGTACCAAGAGTAAAAGCAATTACATCGGCTTTAGTTTATCTTGAAACTTTACTTGAAAGTAATGTCAATACTGAACATCTACTCGTTGGAGGCCATAGTTTGGGTGCAGGATATTCACTAATTGCTCTGGATTGGGCATTACAGAAGGGCTGGGGAAGTGATTCCCTAGTCGTAGATCTTGAAGCACCATATGCAAGACCTGTTCAATCTGACTTACAGGTTAACCTGAGTTCTATACCTGAACATTTCATCGGACACGTTGTGGTTAGTGAAGACGACATGAGCGTATCAGATTGTTTTGGGGTTCACCATCAGTCACTCCTGGGAGAAAAATCACTACTACTTGAAATACCAAGCGACCGTTATGGCTATCCAAGGTTGGTTGCAAGTCATTACTTACAAGCGACCGAAACCCATGACACGCTTGCAGATTGGGGCTTTTACAAAAGAGTAGCATACCAAGCTGAATGGCTATCTGCGAGATTGAACAATGATGTTGAAAACCAACAAATATTCAAAGAAAAGCTGTCCAATAACGACGATGCAAGAAACATGGGAGAATGGTCTGATGGAGTGAAGGTCAATGAGATCAAAATATATGAAGATGCAATCAATACAGATGCCTTCAAATATTGTAAAACTTGGACTGGCCCTGATTAAGAATTTCTCGTGAATGCCTGTATTCCAGTTATGTATCTACCAAGAATCAAATTGTGAATATCATGAGTTCCTTCGTAGGTCTTCACTGATTCTAAGTTAGCCATATGTCTCATGACAGGATATTCATCTAAAACTCCATTTGCTCCGTGAATGTCTCTTGACACTCTTGCGATTTCGAGTGCGACATCTACATTGTTCATTTTTGCTAAACTGATCTGTTCATTAAACCAAGTGCCATCGTCTTTCTTTCTTCCCAGATGGTAGGCGAGTAGTTGCCCTTTGGTGATTTCTCTTAGCATCCAAGATAGTTTATTTTGAACCAGTTGATATGATGCAATTGGTTCTCCGAATTGAATTCTTGAAAGTGCGTATGTCTTCGCTGAGTGGAAACAAGCCATTGCAGCGCCGAGAGCGCCCCAAGAAATTCCAAATCTTGCATTATTTAGGCATGAAAAAGGCCCTCTTAGACCCTTTACACCCGGTAGAATTCTATCTTTAGGTATTTTACAATCTTGGAATACTAGCTCACTTGTTACACTTGCTTTTAGAGAATGCTTTCCCTTCATTTCTGGAGCTGTGAATCCCTCATCACCTTTCTCGACGATAAATCCACGAATTACTCCATCTAATTTCGCCCAAACTATTGCTACATCTGCAATGGTTCCATTTGTAATCCACATCTTTGCACCGTTTAGCAGATAATGGTCACCCATATCTTCTGCTTTCGTAATCATATCTCCTGGATTAGATCCGTAATCTGGCTCGGTTAATCCAAAGCATCCAATCCATTCGCCTGATGTCATTTTTGGCAAATAGTGCTCCTTTTGTTCCTCACTTCCAAAATCCCATATCGGATACATAGCCAGAGAACCTTGGACACTTGCAAAAGAACGAAGTCCTGAGTCGCCTCTTTCGAGTTCCTGACAAATCAGCCCGTATGCTACATAGGAAAGCCCTGGACAATCGTAGCCCTTTAGTGGAGCACCCAACACTCCCATTTCTCCTAAGGCTACTCTCCATTCATCGAGAAAAACTCCTTCCTCACATGCTTCCTCGATTTTTGGCAGTACTTCTTCATCCACCCACTGTCTTACCATATCTCTTATCATAATTTCTTCTTCTGTAAGAAGTGATTCAATATCATAGAAATCGAGGCCCTCGAATGGTTCCATGGTTGCGGGGGGATGGCTCAATCAAATGAATGTTAGGTATTATTTTTCATCTGATTTATTTCTTCCAACCAACTGTGCATATTTCCTTTGCAGGTATGGACTATTCCAATAAATCATTCCCAGAAATACTCCGGGAACGCTAAGAGCGATTAGGAATATAACGATACCTGGTACAAAACCTACGCTATCTACCTCAGTTGGAGAAAAAGAAACTACTCTCCCATACGACGTTATCAAGAACCCACTATTTTTCGAATTTTCCCAGGAAAATCCGTAACTATCTCCTCCCAAAAAAACATCTTCATTAGTGGCATTATCATTTGAAAACATTAGAAATGAACCTTCGTTATGCTGAGTATATCTCATCATCGAAAGTGGCCCTAATGCGACGATTGTAGATGAACCAAAGGCGCTATCACTGGCAATAAAATCACCCTGTAGTTTAGGGAAATCGCTGACTTCTCCCATGATAGAATTGCTGGTGTCTTGAGTATCAACATCGATCTCAGCAATCTTTTTGCCACTACCAAAAATTGTACAGAATGTACTCAATGGGTCTTGGCAGCTGATCCCAACCCAAGTATAGAATCTAGAGTTCGATATCCAGGTAACTTTGTCTCCTTGGTCAATTACGGCAATACCATTGCTAACAGTGGAAACTAAGCAGATGTTTTCGTTCTTCAAACATTCTATATCTGTTACCATTGATGTTGCTTCGTTGTCTATCATAGTGAACGTATCAGCGTAATATTTCCAAATCTGGCCACTATCTGTACCGATATATGCAACCGAAGAACCTGGCGTGAATTTTACAGAACGAAGGTCTTGTCCGGAAATCGAAGAGGACCCTTCGGCTTCTGCAAGGGCGTAGGTGGTTGAGTTATATCTCAATACAACACCATCATCGCCTACGATTAGCGCACTCTTTCCAGCAGGATGCCACGAAGCAGAATGCAGTTCTTCGGTTGTTTCATTTTCAAGACTTACATCTAAATTTGAATTCCCTGCGTCCTTTGCTGAAACGATATGCGCATAACCATCCGCTCCGTAAATTAGTACGGTATCACCTAATGGAGAGACTGCTCCTCCGTTGATCCCTAAATCCAAATTCTCTATTTTCCTCTCATATGAGATATCGACGGTAGTATCAAGATCGGCGACAACGACAGGAAGCGTCAGAATCAAACAGAGCAATATTGCGATTCTGCGCATGCTCCGGCGAGGAGACTTAACCCAAAAAGCCCCCGCAAAAAATCCACCCCCAACGGGAGAACTTATTTTCTAATTATTTCAGGCACCAATATGGAGACATTTGAGGTCAAGCGCGGAATTGTAAAATCTGTTGGTGGAAATGCTGGTTTAGCTAAATTGGCAACGGAGTATTTTGAAAATGTAGAAGTTAATGCTGAGGGTAATTTTACCGCTTCGTTTGGAATCATGACAAAAGTTTCAGGAGTTTACACTGATGAGGGAAAACTCAAAGTTGATGTCGACCAGTTAGCCGGAAAAGATTTGTCTGAATATTTGGCCAAAGACGGTGGAAGAGAAAAGGCTATGGAATCCAGAAAAAGATGGTCATCCTTCCTCGATGAAACGACTGGATATAATGGTAAACAGCGTGGAGATAAAGCCAAAGAGGCTTCGAAGAAAATTTCTAAGTCAAAATCTGCAATAAATATGGCAAGAAAATTCATGGAAATAAGTGACAATGTCACAGATGAGCAGAAACAACAAGCAGAAGACCTCATAGCAGAGATTCAACAGAAATTAGATGAAGGAAATGGCACACGTGCGCTCTCACTTTCAGAGAAATTGAACAAGTTGTTTGGTTAGGTGGTTGTTGATGGATAATCTCGTCGAGCGCTATTCACGCGTTGCTGAACTCGACGAAGAAAATCTCCGCAGATTAAATCTAATTATTGGTGATGTACAGGAATCAGTAGGCATAGAACATGTTGTTGACTGTCTAGCCGATTCAACATCTGTTGCAGGAGATGGCGTCATCAGATGTTATGTTGGATTCGAACCGTCAGGTAAGGCTCACATCGGCTGGAAAGTGCTTTCTCTTCAACTAAAAAGAATGTTAGAAGCTAAAACAAATGTTCTGATATTCTTAGCAGATTGGCATGCATGGGTTAATGACAAATTCAACGGCGAGATGGAGGACATACAGACCACTGCAAAATACATGGAAGAAACTTTTAGGGCATTATTAGGGTATCCACCAGAAGGAGAAGGCCCTGGTGAATTAAGATTCGTTTGGGCTTCAAGCATAATGGATTCCGGTGATTATTGGGCAAGAGTACTTCGATGTTCGAAAAATATGAGTCTTTCAAGAGTTCGCAGAACGTTTTCCATAATGGGTCGAGATGAGGATTCGTCCGATGGAGACCTATCAAGGTTTTTCTACCCAGCACTACAAGCTGCAGATATTTTCGAGATGAACATAGATATTGCAATTGGTGGCATGGACCAAAGGAAAGCCCACATGTACATGAGAGATGTCGCAGATAGATGGGGTTGGTACAAAGCAACTTGCCTCCACACACCGATTATATCGGGACTAAAGAGTTCAGGAGCAAGAATGGAATCATTCGACCACAAAATGAGTAAGTCTGATCCCAATGGTGCTATTCTTCTTCATGATGATGAGAAAAAATTGTCTAAGAAAATGAGGAAAGCATATTTAGACCCTGAAAATTCAGAATCACCTGTCTATGAGTTGATTCAACACATCATTCTTCCAGAGTTAGGCCAGTTGGTCATAACTCCGAATCCTGAATACGGAAATCCTTCTACATGGGATGATTTAGACTCGCTGAAAAACGCAGTTTCTTCAGGCGAAGTCCATCCTTTTGATGTCAAAATGGCAGTAGCAAACGGTATAGCACACGGCTTAGAAATGGTATCGAAACATTTCGAAAATAATCCTGATACTCTAAAGAGGGTAAACGAACTGATGAAATGATTAGATAAGGTTCATCAACGGGCTTTCTGTGGCATGGATAACCCCAATGGGTTGGAGTTGGAAATTATGCCGAATATCGTTGTATTGGTTAAGCGTGTACCGGACACAAATGCTAGAATCATCGTGAGCGGAGATAGAGTTGATTTGTCAGCAGTAAAATGGGTAATTAGCCCTTATGATGAGTTTGCGATAGAAACTGCGTTACAACACAAAGAAGCGGCAGGTGGTATCGTTACTGCACTTACCTTAGGCCCTTCTGATGCTGATAAGATTTTGAAGGACGCAAAAGCCATTGGAGTCGATGAAATTGTTAGACTATGGGATGATTCATGGTCTGACCTAGACTCAAATGCCATCCAAACAGCACTCGCTAACGCAATTTCTGAGATTGGGGCAGAGGTTGTATACTGTGGTAAAACAGCAGCAGACACAGGAGCTGGTTCCACTGGTCCAGGAGTTGCTGAAAAATTAGGCTGGGCCAGCGTCTCAAATATCACAGATGCTAATTTCTCATCTGGATTAACAGTACACGCCCCTTCCGAAAAGGGAACTGCAGTAGTTTCTGTTTCTGGAAATGTTGTCGTTTCATGCGACAAAGGAAGCGTCAAAGTTCGAAAGCCTAACGTCAAGGGAATTATGATGGCCAAGAAAGCACAAGTAATCTTGATGTCTGTTTCAGCGCCACAATCCACTGTTCAATTAGTAAGTCAATCTCCCCCTCCAGCCAAGCCTGAAGGTAAAAAATTCAGTGGAGGAGACTCTGCTGGAGAGGTTGCGAAACTACTTCGTGATGAAGCAAATGTAATTTGAGGTGATAAAATGGGTCAAAGTATTGTAATTGCAGAAATAAACAACGGGAAAATTTCACCTGTGACAGGTGAACTTGTGACAGCCGCGATATCCATGGGAACAACACCCCTCGTAGTTATCCCATGTACAGATTCATCTATTGCGGACGGTGCAGGATATGCAGGTTGCTCTAAAGTGATGGCAGTAAAGGGTGATTGTTTCTCTAACTATGATGCATCTTCTTGGGCACAAGCCATTGATGCGGCTGTTCCTGCAGGGGTTATCTTCGGAGCAGCGACACCGCAGTCAAAAGACTTGGTTGCAAGGATTGCAGCAAGAAGAAACATGTCAGCTGTTCAAGATGTTGTTGGGATAGACGGCAAAAACCTAACCAGTCCAATTTATTCAGGAAAAGCAATGCAAACTGTTGCGATCAGTGGAGATGTCGCTATTTCGGTTAGAGCCAACGTATTTTCAAGCGCTGAATCAGCCTCGACTGAAGTATCTGTTGTGGATCAATCTGGAGATATTGCAACAGCAGTTACAGATGTAATTGCTAGAGCTTCTGCTAGACTAGACGTCTCAGAAGCTAACATCATTATCTCAGGAGGTAGAGGCATGGGGAGTCCGGATAACTTCACACATCTAGAGAAAATTGCAGACATTCTTGGCGCAGCAGTTGGTGCTTCAAGGGCAGCAGTAGACACATGGGACGATATCCCTCACTCGATGCAAGTTGGACAAACCGGAAAGACAGTAAATCCGAATTTGTACATCGCCGTCGGTATATCTGGAGCCATTCAACACCTAGCAGGAATGAGGTCTTCAAAGTACATAGTAGCGATAAACAAGGATGCTGATGCACCTATTTTCGCTCATGCGGACTACGGAATTGTTTCAACTTGGGAAGAGGCACTTCCAGTTCTTGAATCTGCTTTGTCATCGATGATGTCTTGAATTGTATTTTACAACCAAGCACCGCGACCTCTAAACCCGTCATTTAGGAAAGGATTCGTTCTTTTTTCTACCCCTATGGTTGTGAGGGGCCCATGGCCTGGATGAACTATAGTATCGTCATCCAGTGGCCACAATCTCTCTCTAATCATCCTTAACAGCAGGTCGAGGTCTCCTCCAGAATTCGGTAAGTCAGTTCTTCCTATTGAACCTTGGAAAAGCGTATCCCCTGCGAAAAGATGGTCTGCCCCGTTATCAACTTCTAACCTTAGGCAACATCCTCCAAGCGTATGACCAGGAGTATGAATAATCTGGAAATTCATTCCTGCAAATTTGTGGATTTCTCCATTTTCCCAAGTATTTTCTGCAATTGCCGGCTCGGGTAGTTTGAAACCCCATCTCAGACCAGACTCTTTTGCTAAACTTTGTAGGAAGAAATCGTCCTTGTGAAGCCACCATTCTAAACCGTAATGTTCCTTAAAAAATGGAATGTCACCACTGTGGTCAAAATGTGCATGGGTATTGAGTAAAGCGACAACCTTTCTATCACCTGAATAAGTTCCTATCTCGAAATCAGATTCCCCTCTTCCTTTGTCTATGAAATCCACTATTCTCTGAAAATCTCCACCACCGTCAATAATCACGGTTTCTCCATTTTCTGGATTGGTGACCACGCTACACCTTTGTTGCAATGCTGTAACAAAAAAGTGGTTTATATTTGGTGAGTTAACCATTATTTTACCCTCACATCAATCGAATCAGACGACCATCTGCCATCTTTATCTTTAATCCTGAGTTCAAAATTATGATTGCCCTTGTTTAGTTTTACTTTTACAACCTGCGCTGTTGAAATCTCCTTGCCGGTTTGGTCTATCCATGACCATGAAATTATTCTTTCTTGAGGATCTTCGGTTTGGCTACCATCTAATGTGATGATTGAGGTACCATCACTTCCCGATTCGACCGAGATATCACCACCAGCATTTGGAGTAGGCGCGATAATTGTTTCAGCATCTAATGAAAGTGCTAACATCAGATCATCCTCGTCCTCAATTTCCTCATTTTGAATAATCTCATCATTCAAAGCGTCAAAAATTGCACCCTCATCTAAAGTAACCTGAGAGTTGAAACCTGCCAGTTCTTCCAGCGACTTTTCTGACCCATATATCTCATCAGCACTAATTTCTATAGAGGGCGCATCGCCCCAATCATCAATTGCTGAGTCCTCTTCTACAAGTGGAACTGGTTCTGTATTTGCATCTATCAAGAATACCGGTTCTGATGTTGTAAAGTCATTTTGGTCACTACCAGCAATCAATACTCTACTTCCATCTAGATTTGAAGATATTTTTTCTGCCATTCCTTGGGTTTCTACCGACCACGTTATCCCATCACCAGTAATGCAGTGAACATGGAACCATGAAGTCGCAAGAACTGATTCACCTCTATCAATTAAGGTGTGCACGGGATATGTTATTTCAGCTACTATTTCTTCGCCTTTCATTACCCCTCCATAATCCAATCCCATCCAGTGTCCATCAATTGAAATAACTCTTGATTTGGTATCTATTCTTTTTTCAAGGTTTGAATTTTTCCAAAATTCTACTTCAAGAGCCTCCTCCTCACCGGGAACCAGTCCATGACCTTCTCTGGCTACAACCAAAGTTTGGCCATTCCAACCGATTGCAGTAATCCTTTCACCAACTTCTCCGCGTACTGGACGTTTCCAAATCTCTGATGAATCTGTAGAATAAGTCATCACTTCTCCAGAATCAGTGGCTATTGCAATAGAATCGCCAATTGCTACCATTGAAACTGAACTTTCAGGAATCGCTATCAATTCACCAGATGAATTTACGATATGCGCCTTAGATAAACCATCTATTGCGACACAATAATCACCTTTACCGGTGATGGATTCAATACCAGATAAAAATTCTACAAATTTAATCTGCTCACCTTCTCGGAAAATATGCAAACCATCTCTTGAACCAACGATTAGGTCGCCGAACTGGGTTTCAAACAAGCTCGTTATTGGTGGAAGAATAATCTCTGAATCATCTATTCTAAGCATACCGTCCACTTGAGCGACTGCGAGATGTTTGCCAGAACAAATTGCTGCAACATCAGATGTGGTTTCCAACTTACTCAAAACAGGAACCGTCATCGACATAGTTACTCACTAATCCTTGCATCGTCCATCCATGCTTCAAAGTTTGGCATAGAAATGTACTCTTTAGGATTTCTAATGTGCTTCATCAAATTCTCTTTTTCCAGTTGTGTCCAGCCACAGGTGGGCTCCAAAGTAGAAAGAGGCACTGTCTTAACCTCATCTTGGCTACGAGTGAATAGTTTTTCTCCCTCTTCTATAGACATGCCAATAACTCCCCAGGGATATCTTTGCTTTATCTTTCCTTCAATATCTTTAATTTTTGAATTCTTGCCAATTGAAGGATCCCATTTCCTTAATTCTCCAAGTAATTTCTCGTCACTCCCTTCAACAGGTATTAATCGAGAACCCCTCCTCATTATTAGGAAAGAATCTATCATCTCATCTTCATTAGTAATCTTGCAAAGAACATCTCCTTGCACACCTGGAGGTAGCCCCCCTGCTCCATTCAAACGGTTTGATAACAACCAAACTTTATTCTGCTCTAACACTACTCTTACCCATATATCAGGATTAGTAAGATTCACTTTCAGAGAATTGTCAAATTGTAGCATCCAATAACCAATTTGACCATTGTATTCCTTTGTACTGAAATTCTCCTTTGGTCCAAGTCTCTTGGTTCTGACACCAAATGTTCGATTTTTTCCGAAGTTCTCATCGAGGTCAAGAATCTTTTTTGCCACTTCTTTTGGGTCTATTGAGTTAGAGATTACAATTGCTGGATCAACAGCAACCACGCCCAGCAACCTGCAGAGTGTATCCTCAACAATTTCTTTGTTATTATCGCTCTTAATTACTTCCATACTAATGATTCTATCTTGTTTTAATGAAATACCGTTGTATTTAGCAAGAATTTCCATATTGTTGTATAAACCCCTTTGAAATTGTCTTCTAACAACTTTGCTTTTCAAACCAAGTTCTCCAAAACGCAAAATCCATACATGTTCCATCGAAACACCTCATTCATCATTATGAAGCTCGATTGTTACGTCCGGTTTTTCGTTGTTTGATTTTGCATTATCATTTCTTGCTAATTCTAATCTATTGAGATACTCTTCGCTTACTCTACCAGTAACATACTTTCCGTCAAAACAACTGGTATCCCAATTTTGCGGGCCGTTGATACTTGTTACTTCAATCAAGTCTTCAAGGGTTTGATAAAATAATTTGTCAGCACCAATGGTTTCACAGATTTCGTCTATATTCTTGCCATTGGCGATAAATTCCTTTACAGCAGGCATGTCGATTCCGTATACGTTTTGATATCTCACAGGAGGTGCGGCAGAAGCAAAATACACTTTCTTCGCCCCTACTTCTCTGGCCATCTCAACAATTTGAGCAGACGTCGTACCCCTTACAATCGAATCATCTACCAATATCACATTCTTTCCTTCAAACTCATGCGGAATTGCATTTAACTTTCTTCGTACAGATTTCATTCTCTGTGCCTGCCCTGGCATTATGAAAGTACGACCAATATACCTATTTTTGACGAATCCTTCTCGATATTCAACATCCAGAGCATTTGCCAACTGTAAAGCCGCATATCTACCTGAATCTGGAACTGGAATTACGCAATCTATGTCGTGGTCGGGAAATTGCTCCAATATTCGCTCAGCCAATCTTTGTCCTTGATTGAGCCTTGCTTGGTAAACTGATATTCCATCGATAATAGAATCAGGCCTAGAGAAATATACGTGCTCAAAAATACACGGAGAGTGATTTGTCTCATCGGCACAAATCTTAGTGAATAACTGACCAGTAGATGTAATGAAGATGGCTTCACCTGGAGAAATATCTCTCTCCACATCGAATCCTAATGCGTGAATGGCGACTGATTCGCTTGCAACTATCCATTCTTTTTCTCCGTCGATGACTCTGCTCCCAAAAATAAGTGGCCTTATCCCATTCGGATCTCTAAATGCAAGTAGTCCAAAACCAGATATCAATGAAACACAAGCGTATCCCCCCGTTATTTGATTGTTTAACGCATGCACAGATTCAAAAATTGTGTTTACATCAACGTGAATCTCTCCATTAATGTCAAGATTAAGTGTCCTAGAATGTAATTCCATCGCTAGGAGATTCAAAAGCAATTCAGAATCTGATGTAGTGTTTACATGTCTTCTGTGTACGTTGGTAAGCAGGTCGTAAATTTCATGTGCATTGGTCAAATTTCCATTATGAGCCAGCGAAATCCCAAATGGATAATTTACGTAGAAAGGCTGTGCTTCGGCTGCAGATGAGGTGCCAGCAGTTGGATATCTAACATGACCAATTCCGTTTGAGCCAAGTAAATTTTTCATGTGTTTTTTGTAAAAAACGTCCTTGACCAAACCATTTGATTTCCTTAAGTGAAATTTACCATTATTTTCAGTCATTATTCCAGCAGCATCTTGTCCCCTATGCTGTAGAACTGTTAACCCGTCATACAACAACTGGTTGATGTGGTAACCAGTTCTTCCGACGAGACCAATTATGCCACACATTCGTCTCGCCTGTTGTATGCAATGCGAGAGGCTTTACAGGCCTTTCCATTCCCCCAAAGATTAAGGTCGATGTGTTTTCTTTGACCAACTAAAACCTCTCATCCTCGCAGTGGAGCCGTAGCCACAGGATGCGCAAGTTGATTTTTGCTTGTGATATGCGTTTCTGCCACACCTTCTACATCTGATGTGTGTGGTCTTTTGCCTCTTACCCATGGATGGAGTACCTTTGGACATAGTATCACCTGCGACTGTGCGACCTACCTTCCCTTTATGAAACCGACGGAGCGAATTATTCTTCTTCCTTGAATAAAATTCTTCTTTCTCGACCAGTTATCATAGCGAATGTGAAACCTACAGCGAAAAGTGCTGCAACAGACATTCCAGTAATTCCCACTATCAATCGTACAATATTTGAAAGCAATTGTGATCTCAAGCCACTATTTGCTTCCAATAGCAAATCATCATAGGAAGTAAGACTCCAAACAACCAATACTCCAAAGCTAACTGCCACCAACATTCCAACTAATGGTGCAAGAGGCCTGTGTCTAGAATCCGCATAGAAGAATAGATTCCCCAGTAAGATTAATCCAACCACAATGTATGAAGTTAGAATTGAATTTGCAAATCTTTTGAAAGCCTCTTTGTGAATGCCTTCACCAAGAGATAAATTTAGAGCCAATATAACAAGTATTGGAAGAGCGCCCGCAAACAGCAATAATTTCCAAGATGCTAGTGACTTATTCATTCCTCTTCACCCCCTATGTGATTATTTGCGATTTCAACTAATTTTTTCAATTCCTGCTCTGTAGGCGGACCTGTACTTTCAGGGTTGGGTAAAGTACTTTCATATCCCCAAATAACTAGAGCAAAAATAGCCACAGATAGAATTCCTCCAACAAGGATTCCGAAAATATCTGCGACTGCGAGGAATAAATAATCTCTGAATTCATTTGCAGTCGTATATTCTCCATCGATTAACATTGCAATTAGAGCTATCCCTGCAAACAAAATCGACATTCCAGCCAGTTTTACTGATTCTGCAAATCGATTCTCCCCATAACCTACCATTGCGATGGACGCAGCCGCACAGAGGGAGGTCGAGAAAAGTAACATGGTTGGCCAAAATACTATCCAATACGGATTTACATCGCTTCGCCATACAGGCGTGAAACTCGACCAATGCATTAAACTAAAAATTCCAATCGAAACAAACATCGCGAAAAATCCAGACAATCTAGCGGTGCTATCAAGCCTGCCCACGGGAACATGTCCACCAAAAATCATGCCGTGTAACCCATAGATAAGTAGGATACAAGGAGCAATTATACTCAAAATTAGATGGGCACCTGCCGTTGAATCTGAGCTTGGCACAGTCCAGGGAGATGCTAAGAAGATTAGGCTCGAAGTCACCAAAATAACTAACCCTAAGATTTTTGATTTTCGACTAGTAGATAGCCACAATCCTAGACCTATCATTATTAATGGAATCCAGAATAGTAATGTCGCTTTAATCATGGAATCCATAGCCTAACGGCTTCAATCAGATTTATGAATATGACCACTAAAAATTGATTCAGTGGGTCGTTTTACCGAAAATTAGTGTCCGTCAGCCATAAATAGAGGTCGATGGTGGCTTGGGTGCTCAAGGTGAGACTATGGTCAAAATGCCACGTCAAATAAAGAGGTACAGTCCAAGTGCTGGTAAGCACACTATGCACACTGTAGAGCGTGTGAAAAAGAAGCGCGCAAGCGAACTAAAATGGGGTCAGAGAAGATTCCGCCGAGTTATGGCTGGATATCGCGGTTTCCCACGTCCTAAACCAGATGGGAGAGAAAAGCCTACCAAGAGAGTTAATATTCTATACCGGTGTACTGAAACTGGCAAAGCCCATTACGCTCCTTGCCAAAGAGCAAAGAAATTCGAATTAGTAGACAACTGAGGTGAAAATTATGGCGTCAAATTTCCTAAAAGTATCATGCAGAGACTGCTCTAATGAAAGCATCATTTTTTCTCGTGCTACAACTGTAATATCCTGTGCAGTTTGTGGTGCTACACTGACAAACCCTGCTGGTGGCAAGGCCCAGCTGGTCGGCTGTAATGTCGTAGAGTCCCTTGAATAAATGGAGGCTTGACCTCCTTGTCAGAAGACACCATCGATGATGGACCTCAAGAAGGCGAACTTGTAGTCGCTCTCGTAAGAGAAGTAAAACAAAACGGTGCCTACGTAGACTTAGAAGAATACGAGGGTATTGAAGGATTTATCTTCATTGGAGAAATTGCAAGTGGCTGGGTAAAGAATATTCGATCTTACGCCCGGCCTGGTCAAAGGCTAATCTGCAAAGTTCTAAGAACGAGAAAAGACAACAAATCTCTAGAGTTATCCCTAAAGTCTGTAAGCGAAGAAAGAAAAAGAGATAGGCTTGCTGAATGGAAAAATGAAGAAAGAGCAAAACAATTATTCAAGGTTCTTTCAGAACAAGTAGGTTGGAATCAGGACCAACTAACAGAGAATCAAGTAGATTTGACAGAGTCGTTCGGAACACTATACGGTGCTTTTGAAGAAGCCGCAACCAAACCGGAATCACTTACTGAGTTAGGATTTGAAGGAGATTGGATAGAACCATTTATTGAGATCGCAATCAAGAACATTATTCCAGATACAGTTGAGATACGTGGCCATTTTACTCTAAATATAGATGACGGCGATGGTATCGAAATAATCAAGCAAGCATTAATTGCTGCAGAATCCATTTCTGACAGTGAAACTGAGTTAGAAGTATCCTGTCATTATGACGGTGCCCCAAGTTATAGAATTGAGCTAAAGGCTCCAGATTTCAAAACTGCTGAAGATGGGTGGAATAGAGCAACAAAGGCTTGTATCGACATGGTAGTAGCCTCTGGAGGCTCTGCTGAAGCGGAGAGGGAATGAGATGGTTAGGCAGTCTATGCAACAATGCGTCGATTGCTTAGAGTACTGTCTAGAAACAACATGCCCAAAATGTGGTTCTGTTGCTAAGGCAGCCGCTCCTATGAAGTGGTCACCCGAAGACAAAAGAGCACATTTGCGAAGAAAATTGGATGGAGTAGAAGAGGATGGTTGGGTTAATTCTCTTCCAACATTAAGTTCTGACGAAGAAGAATAATGCCAACCATTATACTGTGCCTAAATGCACTTTAGATTTATGAGTGCACTCATCGATTGGATATCTAGGCCTAATACTGAAGGTGAGACTCTACTTGTTGCGATGCCGGGTGTTGGCGACATCGGTAAATTAGCAATAGACGCAATAAATCTGGAACTTGATGCTGAGCCAATTGCAAGAATCATGCATCCCGCGTTTCCACCACTTGCTAAGTTGGACAACGATGGTTTACTTCAACCCCCTCACGTATTACTATCAAAATTAGAGATTGACAATCATTTAATATTCACCTTAACCGGTGATGCTCAACCAATGACTCCAGAGGGGCAACATGAGTTGGCTAAATCTATCATCGAGATTTTTACAGGTGGCGAAATCATAGTTTTTGCTGGCATGGTTACAAATCCGGAAAGAAAAGAAGTATTCGCCGTAACTGGAAGTTCACAATACAGAATAAAATTAGAAAAACAAGGTGTAGATGTTAGAAGAAGCGAACCTAAAGCAGGAATTATAGGAATGGCCGCTCTAATTACTGCACTAAGTCCTGTACATGGAGTGAATTCTTCTTGCGTAATTGCTACCACGGTTGGAAAATCATTAGATCCATTAGGTGCTCAGTTATTGCTTGAAACGGTAAGAAAATGGTGGAGTTTGCCATTACCGATTCCAATCGATGCAACGAATAGGTTAGCGAACAAATTGAAAGAAATGCATCCTGAGAAAGCTGATGACTTGATATCCGAAATGTCTGACTCTGCTAATTCAATATATATGTGATTAGCCACCAGAACTGACAATAGTTATCTCAAGTCTAATGTCGCCTTTCAAAGTTGTAGAGTGCGGGAGAACTGTATCTTCGTAACTCACGATTACTGTCGAGGGATGAATATTAGCCAAATCAAGCACTTTTCTAACAGTAGACCCTTGTTCTAATTCAAAGGTTTTTTCATCTTTACCAGAGATTAGTGTTACTTGCACATTCCATCCGAATAACATCACTCTTATGACGGTCGTGCAGGTGGACACATTGTTTGCCGAGATCGCATAGCCCGGTATTGCGGTGGATTCGAAATCCACTGTCCTTCGGACACGGGAGTTCAAATCTCTCTCTCGGCGCCTATTGAAAACAATCAGTGATGCGAATTATTGAGCTATTTTTCTCGAGGTTTGCTTTGACATCTACTGCCCAAGCATCCAGTGATGCATTCAAAATTGCAATTTCATCTCCTTGCTGAATTGTGTTGTAAATGGCTGGCCAAGAATTGTCCCAACCCTCAACTGTTACTTTGGACTGCTCATCAATCAATACAATTCCCTTACGTACCCACGGCTTTCCGGATTTTCCGATACCGTACTTATATGTCTTATAGGCAACTCTCCCATACAAATTCCATCTTGCTTTGAAGTCAAACAATCCGCAGTCTCCATCTTCAGATTTTTCTGATTTTATCATTCTGGCATGAGGATCAATCTTCAATTCAATTTCCCCTTTCCAATTGGTGGAAGGGATTACTCCTATCAATCGAATTGAATCTCCTTTTTCTATTTCAGGGGCGTAAGTAAGTTGACCTTCACTTTCTTTTGAAATTATTTTTACAAATGCTTTTCCACCATCCTGTTGTATCATTATGTTTGGAACTCCATCGCTATTTTTTGTCACACTGAAAACTTCACAAAAAATATTAACTCTAGGCTCCAAATTTTTTAATCTAGTTAATTCATAGGACTTTATTTCTCCCTTTGGTTGAATATTTTCGATAATTTTGTAATTATCATTTCCTTCACCACCGGGGCATAATTTTGACCATTCACAACTGTCGCACCTTACTCCTTGTGGCGCTTCAGTAGAAACCCCACCTTCGGAGAACCCTCGCAAAGGTGAAGGGTTTGGAGGACAATCTGAAATCGTAATTGGTTTTGATTTTATTTGATGCCATAATTGATTTAAATTATTTTCTAAAATTGATATTTCATCTTTAGTTGGAGGTTTTACTGACTTTTTCTTCCCTACTCCTAAATACCAAACTTCAAGTTCATCGGGAATCTTTCCATCGTGTGTTTTTGACCACAGCATAGCATACATTTTCAATTGCTCAACATAGTTTCCACTTCTATCACCTACTCCTTTGCTAGCCTTCAAATCTACAATCTTTACCTTTGAATTATGTCTGTAAACCAAATCATATTCTCCTTGAAACCAATATTCGGGATGAATTGCATTTTGTGAAAAAGGCTCTAAATCAGGATCTACAAACCATGGCCTTGCTATTTCCCAAGCTTCGACGATGTGACAGGAACCTTGCCTTGCTAGAGGATGAGGTCCTGATTGTTCTCTCCGATCTGGAGATCTGATGGAGTAATTTTCGCCATTTCGCCATAGTTGCAGTTCTTCATCTGAAACAGAATCTCTTACTAAACGTACTTCCTCCATATGTAAATCAAGCGCAGTGACACACATTTGCATATATTCATCCATCGAATAATCGTGCCAATTCCCTGCTTTCCTTGGATTCTTACTCCATTCGTCTTGCATTGCTTTGCTGATATCAGGCCAATACGCAGCAATTCTTGCCGCATACCATTGAGAAATATCATCAGAAATTTCATTATCATAAAGAGGAAGTAAGTTATCTGCACCGTTGTTTAAGACCGTAGTAGGAGCAGATGAAGTCACTATACCTGGAGATTCCATCAACACTCTTGTGACACATTCTTCGACCGCTCGCCCTAGAAATAGCGGGGGCGTTTGCCCAAACTTCAATCTGAGATTATTCTGATACCACCAAATTCTTGGGCATTCAGCAAAAGTATTGGCCTGTGATGCAGATAATCTGTTAAATTTCCCGACAGTATCATTATCCGGACTAATTGTACTGACAGGCATGAACCACTCGTCAGAGTTGGAGTTTATTCAATCCTTCGATAGGATATCAATTCTAGTAGTTCTTTTGTCAACTCTAAGTTGGATAATTCCCTCACGCCAACCAAGGTCAGCGGATATTATTCTAACCTCATCACCTTGTTTCATAGACAAAATAGACCCCTTAATTGAAGAACCAAAGGCAACCAACTCTGCTACACTTTCTCCATCCCAAATATGTAAAGAGACCATAGACCAAGGCCTTCCATCAGCACGGATTCCATTTCTGCGTGAAATTGAGATTACAATGCCCTGAACATTCGCTTTTGTACGTAGCATTCCCATTCTCGTTAAATCACACTCCGCATTAATTTCTATAGAGCTTTGATTATCTAAGTACAATCTCGGTTGCCCTCTCCACACACCAGGTAATGCTCCAGTCACGATGACTTCATCTTGGGGTGAGTCGTGCATTTTAGGATAGGAGCTTGGTTGACTTTCCTCCAAAGTTACCATCTTGTCTCCCGATTTTATCATTGCGCCCAAGACTAATTCACCGTAATGATTTGGTAATGGGCCCCACGATGCCTGTAATTTACCTTTGACATTAACTCTGTAAGGGATTGTAGATATTAACTCACAAGGAGAGGTTATGTTAGGTTTTTCAAATGGTAATTGATCTAATTTACACCATCTACAACCTGCTTCTTCTCCTGAACATGGTTCATCGATTGGAAAGACATTTGTTAGGTTCCAACTTCTCATTTCATCGTATATTTCCCGATATTCTTCAGTTGTTTTTGGATTTAAATTAACTACTTTCCTTAATCCATTTTTCAAATACCAGCCCTCGATTCCATCGCACTTTGAGTCGTGGGTTTCATTCCAAAGCCAGGCGTAGAAATTTAGTTGATGCTTTAGGCTTGATGAAAATGAACCTTCTCCATCTCCTATTTTTATGTCAATAATTCTTGTTTGACCATCCCAACGATGGACTAAATCACATTCCCCTGAAGCCCACCTGTCAGCATGATACATTCTCTGTGGTTCTGGATTCCTCGGGTCTTTAACCCATGGACGCGCTATTTCCCAAGCATCTTGCCAAGTTATTGGGGTTGAGAAAACATGGGATTCATCTTTCCATGAAACCATGCTATTGGCTTTTTCTGGTTGTAGAAATTTAGGAGGATTATCCCAACACGGTGCTGGTATCTCAAATTCAGTTTGCCCACCTCCAGCCTCAAAGCATCTTTTTACTTCTTCTAATTGTAATTCAATACCGTTTCTCAGCATATTACAGACAATGTCAATGTCAAAGCTGTCTGAGAATTCGCCTTCCTTCCAAATAGATTCGTCAAAGGATTTTCGGCCATTATCAATCGCCTTTTGGCCATATTCATCGACCAATTCTTCAACCCAAGATGATAGACCTTCAATAGATTCAACTTTTGGAGCCCTATGCATTAGAATTGAACATAAAGCATCCTCTATTTCGATACCCATTATTTGGGGTGGAGAAACGGGACCTCTAAGCCCTATTCTGTAGTTCAAAAACCACTGTTTCTTACATCTCAAAAACGTGGTAAGTGAAGATGCAGAGAGCCTACTGCGTGACCTTCCAATCGACTGTGCTTCTGGAGGAATCTGGGCTGGCATGATCTAGCCTCATGAGTCAAATGAATAATAGTCTCCAGCAACTCTTTGCTCTCGATCTTTTCTGGATTCGGATTTGTTTATACGTGGTCTCTTTGAATCATGGTCTCTTCTAAATGTAACATCGACTCCTGCTAAGAATCGATTCATGCCTTCTCTGAGCCCAAATGGGCCCTCGGCTTTACCACTAACTCCTCCTTCGCCTTCGAATACCAATAGTGAATCTGATACGATATCGATGAAATAGACGTCATGATCAATTACGAATGCTGCTTTTTCATTGGACTCCATAGTCCTCCTTATCGCTTTAGCCGCTTCCATTCTAGCATTTGCATCAAGATGCGCACTCGGTTCATCAAGTAGATACAAATCAGCATCTCTACCCAAACATATGGCAATTGAAACTGCTTGAGATTCTCCTCCTGACAAGTTGTTTACCTGCTTTGCAAGTAATTCGTCAACTCCTAATGCTCTTATCACATTCACATTAAATTCCCCACTTCTCCATCGTGGCCCAATTTCAGCGTCTAACCATGTTTGTACTGTACAGTCAAGGTTCGTTTCGATGTGTTGTGGCTTGTAAGAGATTGAGGCGTCTGCAGTCACCCATCCTGAGTCATATTCATGTTCGCCTGCCAAAATTTTGACCATTGTAGATTTTCCAGTACCATTTGGCCCTACTACTCCTACAACTTCAGCTTGATGGACCTTTCCTGTACCTGTTTGAAGATTGAACTCACCCAGGGTTTTTCCTAAATCCCCCCACTCTACAACTGGATTACCAATCTCATTTGATCTGTCAGTGTGCGTTTGAAATTTAATTGGCTTATCTCTTATTCTGACATTTTGTTCTACCAAAAAACCGTCAAGGTATGCATTGATTGCTTGTCTTGTTGACCTTGCGGGTGTGAAAATACCAAAAGCACCTTTTCTCCCATAAACAATGTGTACTAAGTCTGCAAGCACATCCAAAACTGCCAAATCGTGTTCGATTACGATTACTCTAGACCTTTCGGATAATTCTTGAATGATTTTTACGATTCTCATTCGTTCATGAATATCAAGATATGAAGATGGTTCATCGAAAAAGTAGACGTCCGCCTTCTTCAATAATGTAGCACATATTGCTACCCTTTGGAGTTCTCCGCCAGATAACTGTGTTAATTCCCTATCCAACAATTTGTTTAATCCTAACTTTGTGACCATTTCTTGATAGATATTCCTTTCATCAACAGATTCTAACAAGGTTCCTACTTTACCCTTTACAGCCTTAGGAATGTTATCTACATACTGTGGTTTCAAAGCTACTTTAACTTTGGAATTACTGACATCGATTAAAAAATCTCTCAACTCTCCACGAGGTAGGCTTTCGATCACATCTTCCCACCAAACCTCATCTGCTTCAAAGTCACCTAAATTTGGTGTAATTGAACCATTTAGAATCTTGAAAGCCGTAGATTTCCCCATCCCATTAGGTCCGAGTATACCAACTACCGATTCTTTTGAAGGAGTAGGTAAACGGAATAACCTGAAACCATTCAGTGAGTATCTGTGTATCATATCACTTTCTAATTCAGAGGGTAATTGAGTAATTATGAGCGCGTCGTGTGGACACTTGTTTACACAGATTCCACATCCGATGCACAGCGATTCTGAAATATGTGGTTTTCCTGTTACATTGTCCATTACGATACATTCTTGTCCGTTTCGAACAGGAGGACAGAATGCAAAGCATTCATCCATACATTTCTTCGGTTGACAGTTATCTTCCTTGAGAACTGCAACTCGCATATTTATTCCTCCAGTACTGGTGCTTGATTAACTATTCATCGAATACAAAGTAAAATTACCTAACATTGAGGTTTTGACATAAGCCAAAACGATTGGTAATCAAACCAGTCCTTTTACAAATTCATGACCACGAATAAGTTTCGTTGTACATGGTGTTGGGAATTTCATTCCCGCTTTCCTTAGTGCATCTTTCGCTACTAAGTAATGTTCAGGGGTGAATTGTAGAGAAATGATCCTTTGGCCTCTCTTAACCCTTGCAGCGGTTCCGACGTTCTTTCCAAAAGCGCATCTCATTCCTTGTGAGACACGGTCAGCTCCAGCACCTGTTGCCTGTTTGTTTTCTCTCAGAACGTGATGTGGGTAAGTATGTACTCTTAGAGCGTAATTTTGAGCCCCTGCGATTTTCCTAATTGTAGAATTTGAAATAACACGAGCGGCTTCTAATGCAGTGTGGCGAATCTGACAAGATTCATCGGCAACCAAATTAAGTTCCATTGTGAATTCTCCAGTTTCTGCAGCACGGCGGTTACCGACGTGGAATTGGTGAATTCTATTGTTAGGGACACCACCGATATACTTGCGTCTGGTGTAAGCTGGACCCTTTAGTCTTCGGTACATTTTTGCGGGTTTTCGTGCCATGACTCAATCCTCCAAGCGATTTTCCGACTTGCCTTCCATATATGACGATACCGATTACGAATTTTTGTTTAATAGGGCAAAGGTCATTGAATAGGTAGGGTTAGCGGAAGGTAATGTCAGCGTGGCGTAAGTTCCTGGAGGAAGAGTCAGAATATCAATGGCTCTCCTTCGCAGTGTTCGCTTTAGCAGTAATAATCGGAGCCGTTTTAATAGACTCGTCTGATAACTTGTCTGGATTACATGAAGGAGCAGCTATCGAACAGAATGGAATAATTCACGATGTAGCTGGAGATGCAATTTTGTTTGAAAATGAGTCAGGTAGGTATGTCGCACTTCACGATAACATACAGGAGACGCCGTACGCATCTTGCTTAGTTCAGCACGCACACATCACATTCGCCTGCATGGGGACAGAAGGTTTGCTATTTTTCACAGAGGAAGATTATTCTGTAGAATTTGGCTGGATTCCAATGGCATTGGGCAAGAACGTGACTGCTAAAAATGTAGAGGCGAACTCTGAAAATGAATTACTGGTAGTCATTCAGGACGGAACTTCTGACAAATTAGCGGCCATGCACATAAGTGAAGGTGATGGCCTCTCGAATTTGACAGAACAGGAGGGAATCATGCACATCAGCACAATGTTAGCAACTGAAGGCGGATGGTTTGTAGGTGGCTCATGGCAAGCACCTCCAAACTGGTTGGGGACAAATCCGGCCTCTCCTCCGATGTACGAATTGTTAATGTTTGTTGAGTGGGATGGGTTAAATTCACCTGATTCAGAAATTATTTACCTGGGACGGGAAGGAGCAATTCACGGAATCTATCAAATGAATAACGGAGACTACATAGCTACTGGCACAGATGCCACTGTTGTGATCGAATCTGATGGCATCACTTCACTTAACATAGCAAGCTTTTCGGCAATTTCCGATAACAATAACCAAATCTGGCTATTTGGTGGGCTTAATTCAGATGCTGTAGCGATTATCGACAACGCAGAAATCACCTATCATGAATTACCGTCTACCTTGGGATTAATCCCTAATTTTGTTGATTGTAATTCTGAAGGATTGATTTCGATATACGGTACCGATGTTTACGATTCACCTCGCTCTGTTTCTATAGAGAGTGATGCTAGAACCTCTATAATAAGCCTAAGAGGTGTTATGGACCTCGGATTCATTCTTGTGTCGGTTACAATTATCTCCGTGATGGTTTGGAATATTTCCGACTCCATTAGGCGCGGAGAAATTTTCTGAAATGCCTCACAAAAAAATGAGAATGCCTTATTTGCTAGGGGATAATTTACGAACCTCTTTCGCACACATCGCATCCTAGCGCAAGCTAAGGATGTGTAATCATGGCCAAGAGAGGAATGATGGACCAATACATGGACATCAAATCTGAAAACCAAGATTCAGTCCTATTTTTCCGCATGGGAGATTTCTATGAGCAATTCCATGAAGACGCAGTAGTCTCTTCAGAAGTACTAGGATTGGCTTTAACAAGCAGGGATAAGAATGCTGAGAATCCAATACCGATGGCTGGATTCCCATGGCATGCCTTAGAGGACAACCTTAGATTGATGCTAAAAGCGGGTCACAAAGTTTGCGTAGCAGAACAAGAGGATGAATTAAGAGAAGGTGCAAAACTACTCGAGAGAGTTGTTACGAGGATTTACACACCAGGTTCATTGTATGAAGAAAGCTTGATTGGGACCGATGAAGTCGCCAACCTATCCAGCGTAGTGATAAAAAATGACTCAGTTGGTTTAGCGATACTTGATGCAAGTACTGGAAACCTTTGGTCAGTTGAATATAGTGGTGCAGACAGGTTGGATAGAGTATTGGATGACTTACTGCGTAGCAGTACTAGAGAATTGGTATTCTCTCCTAAAGATTCAGAAAAGGACGAACTTAGAAGAATTATTTCAAATATTGATAATGTTACACTATCACAACACTCAACTTCTAAGAGAAAATCTGATGAATCACTAAAGCAAATATTGGAAGTAGCCGACTTAGGACATATTGACCTAGGAGACTTCCCAATTGCTATGGAAGCAGCAGGTCTTGCTGCTGACTACTTATCATCAATGCACTTGATGGAATCCATATCTTTCAAAGGTGTTGAAATATTACGTCCAAATGATAGTCTGATTCTAGACCAAACCACATTAAGAAACTTAGAATTGACACAGACATTGTCTGGCGAAAAAGAAGGATCACTTCTAGGTTCTATCGATAAATGCCGAACGGCAATGGGAAGGAGATGTTTGAAACAATGGATATTACGGCCTTTGGCTTCAAAAGCAGACATCGAACAACGACAAGATTCCGTTGCTAGTATTGCTCGCTCATCAAAAAGATTGGATGAGATAAGAGAAGTCTTGAAGGGATTAAGGGACATTGAGCGACTAGCCACTCAATTATCATACAATCGTTCTACTGGCAGAGACCTAGTTGCAATTTCATTGGCATTGGAAAGAATGCCAAAACTAAAATCGGTATGCAGACAAATGGATGATGATTTATTGAATAATATATCAGAAAATTTAGATGTATTAGAAATGATGAAAACTGATATTCAAGCAAATCTCAATGATGAACAACCCCTATCTATGAAAGAAGGTGGAATTATTAGAGAGGGTATCGATTCCAATTTAGATGAGTTGAGAACTGCTGCATCGATAGGTAAAAAATGGTTCAAAGATTTAGAAACGATGGAGAGAAATCGACTCCAGATTCCGTCTCTAAAAGTCAAACACAATAGGCAAATAGGGTGGTACATCGAAGTTACAAAATCACATTTGTCCAAAGTTCCAGATGATTGGAAGAGAAAACAACAAATGACTAACGGAAATAGATACGTAACTGATGACTTATTACAGTGGGAAGACAAACTTCTAACTGCATCCACTAAGGCGAATAATATTGAATATGAATTATTTAGAGGGTTGAGAGAACGATGCAAACAAAATGCTAGAATTCTAGGCTTGATTAGTACACATGTTTCCCAAATCGATGTTCTCCAATGTTTTGCTACAATAGCAAGGAGTCGATCATGGTCTAGACCAACAATTTTTGAGGATAATCGCTTGATTGCAAAAGGATTGAGGCACCCTGTTTTGGAATTACAGCCTAACTTTGTTCCAAATGACTTACAATTCGATAAGAAGAGGAAATTTTTATTGATAACTGGGCCAAATATGGGAGGAAAATCAACCTATTTGAGGTGCGCGGCGTTAGTGACTGTTTTAGCGCAGTGTGGTTCTTTTGTTCCAGCAAGTAGTGCACAAATAGGAATCGTCGATAGAATATTCACCAGGGTTGGAGCATCTGATGATATTCGCAGGGGCAGGTCTACTTTTATGATGGAAATGATGGAAGTTTCACACATCCTAAAACAAGCAACATCCGATTCACTAATTTTACTTGATGAAATTGGCAGGGGCACTTCCACCTTCGATGGCCTATCGATTGCATGGTCTGTTTCAGAGGACATCTCAAAACGTCTTTCTTCAAGAACACTATTCGCAACCCACTATCACCAATTAATTGGTTTAGAGGGGGAAATAAGTGGCCTGGTAAATGTTCATGTCCAAGTAGCTCAAACAGAGGGAGAACTGAGATTCCTTCACACGGTGGCAGATGGGCCATGCGACGATTCCTACGGCGTACAAGTAGCCGCTTTGGCTGGACTTCCAAGACATGTAATTGAACGAGCAGGTGACCTTCTCACCTTCCTCGAAAAGCAAGCCGACGGTGCAAAGGCTGGAAACAAGGGAACACCGATTGCGAGAAATTCTGGACAATCATCATTGATGGGATTCGTTGGCTCGCCAAAAGTTGTTGTTCAGAAGGATAAAACAATGGAACTCATCAAGTCAAAATTAAATGAGATGGACATAGATTCTATGAGCCCAAGAGACGCACTACAAGCACTCTACGACCTGCAAAATTCTCTGGAGGTTGATGAATGAGCGCTCCTAAAAGAATAAAGCAATTGGATGATTATACAATTGGTCATATCGCTGCAGGTGAAGTGGTTGAAAGACCTGCACAAGTGGTAAAAGAACTAATCGAAAATTCGGTTGATGCCGGCTCTACACAGGTTTCTATAGACATTGAAAGGGGAGGTTTTGACATGATAAAGATATCTGATAACGGTTCGGGAATCCATCCAGATGACCTTTCTTTGTGCTTAGATAGACATGCTACTAGTAAGCTGAAATCACAAGATGACCTCGCTGAGATATACACTCTTGGATTTAGAGGTGAAGCACTTGCTAGTATTGGAATGGTTAGCAAAATCACTGTTTCAAGCAGAATAAAAGATGGTGATGGTTTTGCAATATCAATGGATAATGGAGTCAAGAACCCTATTTTACCAGTTGGAATGGGTGAAGGAACGATAATTACGGTAGATAATTTGTTTGCGAAACAGCCAGCAAGGCTCGCTTTCCAGAGGAGGCCTGCTACCGAAGTTAGCAGAGTTGTAGACATAGTAATTTCACACGCAATATCGAACAAAAACGTGGGTTTTCGTTTAACCAATGATGAAAAAATAATTCTCGATGTTCCTGCGGTTTTAGATATGGATGATCGGTTATATGATGTACTTGGCCACCAAGCGGGAAAAATGATACGATTAATTTCACCAAAAATAGATGAAAATGCTCCAGGTGAAGAAAAGTGGTCCGGGTGGATTTCAACACCAGACATAACAAGAGGAAAAGGCGACGACATACACATTTTGATCAATTCAAGGCCGGTTGCTGCACAACCGTTCTTACAGACGATAAGAAGAGGATACAAAACAAGACTAATGCAGGGAAGGCATCCAGTTGCTGTTTTGAATTTAGAAATTCCTCACCATGAAGTTGACGTTAACGTTCACCCAACAAAAAGTGAAGTGAGGCTCAAGAATTCTTGGAGAGTACTTGAAAGATTGGAGAGGGCTATCTCGCATACCCTTGAATCAACCCCTACCGAACCCGAATCTAGTGGAGGAATCACGGGAATTCTCTCATTGTCAAATAATAATGAAATCAAACACAAGGCCAAAAAACCAGCTTGGGCTACAACCGCCCAAATTTCCCTATCCGGGGAAATTGCGAAAGAAGAGAAACAAAAGAATCAACCAAGGCCGATTTCGACATCTGAATTTTCTCAACAAACAATCACTGGGGAAAAACCCACTGCTCCAGCTTTATCATCGGAGGAAAGACAATTACACAGACATGCTGGAAAGGATTCAGAAAACCCTGCCGATAGTAACCCAATCGGGCCTGTGATAAACGATTTACCTGAAATGGAACCATTAGCACAATTCGCAGATTCCTATATTTTGGTTCAAGCAAATGAAGAATTACTTCTGATAGACCAACATGCCTTACATGAAAGGGTTAGGTATGAAAGACTAAGGCATAATGAAGACATTTGGAAATCACAGCCAAGGATAAATTCGATTCCTCTAAATTTAGATCCCAGACAACTATCGAGGCTTGAATCAAGAATAGAAGAATTTTCAGACATAGGTTTTGAATTCAATAAAACAAATTCGGGTTATGAAATTACGAGTGCTCCAGCAATCTTTGCAGCGGAAAACCTTGAACCGTTCGTTCATGACATAATTCTAGACATGAATGAGGATGGTGCACCACTCGAAACCTTAGAACAAAGAAAAGACCATTTCGCTTTTCTTAACGCATGCAGGGGCGCAGTCAAAGCAAATGAAAAATTGAATCTTGCACAAATGCGTAGACTCTTAGACGACATGAGGCGAATACCTAACCCATGGGCATGCGTTCATGGAAGACCTACTGCTATGAGAATCCCACTTAATTCATTAGACCATCACTTTGGAAGGCATGGTTAAACTCTCAATCGATTATCAAACCACAATTTTGCAACTGCTGAATGAAGGATGGCCAAGCGATTTCGTGCAAATTTTCACCCTCGATAGTTGCGCCACATTTCGAGGCCAATATCACTGCAGTCATTTGTATACGATGGTCGCCATATGTCTTAACTAATTGATTTGGAGAAATTGGGGTCTGACCACCAGGTATCTGTAGACCGTCAGCGGTTTGATTACAATGAATAGAGAATTGTTCGAGCATCTTTTTTGTACATTTTATTCGGTTTGACTCCTTGAATGTAGCATGGTGGGCTCCGGTTATAGTACCTCCATCAGATAGTGCTAAGATAGCTGCTAATGGAGTGATTAAATCATTAGAGTCTTTCAGATTTAGATTACTTAAATCATGTCCGATTAAATCTTCAGATTTAGGCGGATTTTCTATATCCAGTCCCGCTAATCTGCAGAAGGCAGTCATTGAAGGGTCAGGTGGAATCTCAACGTCAGGGCATCTTACAGTCCATGGTTGTCCAATTTTTACTGCACCTGTTAACTTACATAAGTCCCAAGTAAGGTCTGAATGTTTTTGTGAAACTGATTTACCTGTTGTCACCAATTCAAACCCATCAGTCCTCGGGGTCATTAACAAAATTGAAGATAAGAATTGGGATGAAATGGAGGTATCTATTTTGATATTTTGAGAGGTTACTGGGCCTCTAATCTTCATCGGCAAATGATAATCGCCAAATGTAGATGAAGAAATCTTTAGGGATTCAATAAGAGGTAAAGAAGTCCTTACTCGGAGACTAGCGTCTCCATCGAAGGTTATTTCTTGTCCACAGGAAGCCACTTGTCCAATCAAAAAGCGCAAAGCAGTCCCACTATTTTTACAGTCCAATGTGTCTGTTTTGAATTTAAATTCCCCGCCAAACATAATTCCTTCTTGATATTTCAGACCCATATCAGACAAACAATCTATCATCGCCTGAACATCTCTGCCAATTTCATTCATTTTGATTTCAGTGGGGCTTGAATCCATGCTTGCTAATATTAGCCATCGCATTGCATGACTTTTCGATGGTGGCAATTTCAATCTCCCCTCTAGGTTGCTAGGCCTTATTGAAATTGATTTCTCTAAATCATCAATTTGACCAGCGCTCATTGAGAATTCCCCGATATCTATGCTAATTCCCCATCAGAAATGAATGATTGTATGAGAGTATAATTCAAATGATTCAAACATCTCGATTGTAACATGGTCGAAGATAAGAGAGGGCGCCCGTTTAGGGACCTTAGAATATCTTTGACCGATCGATGCAACATGCGATGCAGATATTGCATGCCACGTGAGCATTTCTCTGGAGACCATCAATTTCTAGCCAAGAGTGAGATTCTATCCTACGAAGAAATTTCTTTCATTGTCAAATCGATGTTGCCATTAGGATTAGAAAAAGTGAGATTGACAGGCGGAGAACCCCTGCTTAGGAGAGACATTGGAGAATTAATCCTCCTGCTACCAAATGAATTGGACGTAGCACTTACAACCAATGGATTACTCTTGGGTGACAATGCAGCCATGTTGAAAAATTCCGGATTAAATAGAGTCACAGTCTCTTTAGACGCCATAGATGTGAAAACTTTCCAAGAAATGGGAGATACAAAAGAAACTCCAAGCAAGGTACTCAATGGAATTCAATCAGCATTAGATGTTGGATTACAGGTCAAAGTAAACGTAGTTATCAGAAAGGGAATCAATGAGCACTCTGTCAATGAAATATCCAAACATTTCGAAGGTACAGATGTTATAGTTCGTTTCATTGAATTCATGGATGTGGGAGAAACTAACTCATGGAATTTAGAGGAGGTTTTTACAGGTGATGAAATGAGAAAATTGCTTACACCATTATCTCCAATTGGCGATAACTACGTGGGAGAAGTTGCTAATCGCTATCAAAAAGGCACACAGGAATTAGGATTCATTGAAAGTGTTTCAAAACCATTCTGTCATTCTTGTAATAGAGCAAGACTATCCGCTGACGGCAGAATCTATACATGTCTTTTCGCAAACAAAGGAAATGATTTGAAGTCAATCCTTCGAATGGGCGCTACAGAATCTGACCTTCAAAACGCAATGAAGACTATCTGGAGTTCTAGAGATGACGCTTACTCTGAAAATAGAGGAAAAGTAAACCATGCAAAGGTAGAGATGTCTTTCATTGGCGGTTAACTTTCGATTACAGGTAGCCGAAGTTTTCCAAGTACTGTATTACTGCCCGTATCTACTAACTCAAGAGTATGGTGGCCAGTGTTGCAATCCAAATTCTGACAATTTATCACAAAATAATCTCCTTTTGTAACTGACCATCCTGCATCTCTATCATGGAATGAAATGTTTGCTCCAACCGTGCCATAAACATCGGCATCATCTGTAAATCCAGTTGAATCGACCAATCTGCTACCACTCATGTTTACAATTGACCACTTGATTTTTGCAGGGTCAAGAGACTGGTCAATACTTGTTATGGTCACTACATGATATCCATTTGATAAACCTCTTACTGAGAATGACGCTTTTGGATCATCCTTTTCCACACTATCAAAAGTGCTTGACATCATTATGAAGACCATGCTTGAAAGTAACACTGTGATTGCAAGCAGTAGCACAGTAGCAATAACAGGGCTAACTGCATGTTCATCCCTGTGCATGTTTAATCCCATTACTTTGATACTATTGAATCAACCGCTAAATTTAGTGAATAGGATTTGGTTTTTCATCAAACGATCCAAAGCATACGCCGACAGGTTACTGCCCGCCATATGATTCCTTTTGTTAGTCGATTGAATAAAATATTCAAAATAAAGTCGGGAAGTCTGAACATCAGACTTCCTAATTTGAATGAGAATTTTGAATTTCTCATGACCTTTCCCATTTGTTTTTTCCACCTCTTCTCATATTCATTCAAGGATGTGCCGTTCTGTAAATGTTCACATATAACTTGTCCAGCAATCCTCCCTCCGATCATAGCAATCGTAATTCCAGCACCATTTGATGGAAGAACCATACCTGCCGCATCGCCAACAATCAGATAATTATCTTTGACAAATTTCCTGACAGTTCCGGACATGGGAAGTGAGCCTGCCCCTCTGAAAGTAATCTCTCCATCATATTTTGAAACGAATTCATCCGTGTACTGATTAAGATTCTTCTTCTTGGAAAAACTCCTTTGGATTCCAAGTCCAATATTTGCTCCATCACATTTCGGAAACATCCAAGCATAACCACCTGGAGCCATTGAACCAAAGTGTAGTTCAACAGCGTCCCCGAAATCACCGTCCATTAAAACAAATTTGACTGGTATTTTCATGGATTTTTCATTCCAGTAATCTCTTCTTATGGGACCGTTATGTCCGGCTGCGTCAACAATGATTTTTGCTGAATACTTATCGCCATTTTTCAAGATAACATCATTACCAGTTACCTTTTCAACCCTCGAATCAGTTAGATATTTAGCACCAGATTTTTTTGCCATTTCTACGAGGTTTTCGTCATGGGCAACTCGATTTAGCATATATCCTTCGAAATCGAAAATTAGAGGTTTACCCGAAGGCGGTACTATGTGCATTTTATCCACCTTACGAGAAATTGCGTGTTCGGGAGTTTGGTATAGGTCATCAACATCAGGGACATCAGGACATAATCTCTTCATTTCTTCATTTGTGGGAACTAATTCTCCACATTGTAAAGGTGAGCCGATTGGGTCCCTACCATCGATTACGAGGACACCTAAGCCTCCTTCTGAAGCATAACGCGCTACAGTACTCCCGGCGGGACCACCACCTATCACAATGACATCTGCATCGAAATTTATTGAAATATTAATCACCTCAAGAATTTCTGTCCCTCACCATTGATATAACGAAAGAAAGTAAGGTTTTAGCTTCGCAATCTTCGAAATTATCGAGATAATTTTTTGCTCTTTGAAGGTGATTATTTACCAAAATTTCGGAGTAATTTATGCTATCTCCAAAGTTTAATAATTCAATTAACCTGTCAAACATGCTATCATCAAAATTTGTTATTATGTTTGCCAGTTCTTCCCTTTCTGGACCATGGAGAATAGTTAGTGCATGTATGAGAGGTAAGGTCATTTTCCCTTCATACACATCGCTACCCCTATTTTTCCCAATTCTTTCGTCTCCTGTAATATCCAACAGGTCATCAACCAATTGGAATGCAATGCCGAGTTCCATTCCGAACTGGAATAACCTGTCACACTGGATTGATTCAGAATTTGCAACCATTGCTGCCCCTTTGGCGGCAGCAGCAAATGGTCCTGCTGTTTTTCCTCTTACGATTTGCAAATAGTCCTCAGGAGTTGTTGCTAAATTCAAAACGTGGTCGATTTGCATAAATTCGGCACTCGCAATTTCTGCACAACAATTCGCCATTACTTTCACAACATCTTCATCATAGATTCCCCCTAAGCCAAAGCCTTGAACGAATAACCAATCACCACCTATTATCGCTTTAGCTTGCCCCACCAGGGAGTGCATGGTAGGCCTGCCTCTCCTCACATCTGAATTATCATTTATGTCATCGTGAACTAGAGTTGCGGTGTGGATTAACTCAAATGCCATAGATAAAGGCAAAATCTCGTCTAAATTATCACCTCCAGCAAGTTGGTAAACAAGATATGTCACGATAGGACGTAATCTTTTACCACCTGCGAGTAGGATTTCTCCGGAAACTTCCGCCACATTTCCGTAAATTGCTTTCTGTTCTTCGATCAATGACTCCAGATTTGCGTTGATAATTACTCGAATTTCTTCGAGTTTATCGATTGCAATATCTGCGTCCATGCACCTTCCGACAAGGGTCGACTTCTTAATGAGTGGTTGACGCCCACAAACTGCAGGAGCAATCCGGCCGAGGTGATCCGTTGGAATCTAGAGACAGGTTTGAGATACTTGTTACCCCTGAAAATGGTGACGGAGTACACAATCACATCGTAAAATTACTATCAAATAAACCAGAAAAATTTGACCTTGAAGCAAAACATATCCCGCATATTGAATCTGCCATTTCACTACTCAAACAAGGACATGGCGATATTGTAGCTGTTTCTGGCAAATGGTGGTACGAAAACAAGGAATCCGATTTATCTGCGAAATTAGTATTGCCTCGCAGGGAGCCAACAAGGGTTTTGGTAGGAGATAATAAACCTGAATATTTACCTAAATCTGCCATCATAGTAGTCGATTCAGAGGTCGTTAAGAGACAGTTACTGAGATTCAGAAATGATTTGAAGATTTCACTTACCAACGAAATTGAAATTTCTTGCAAAGATGAGTTAGAATTAGTATCTCATTTAGAAAATATGAGATTACAAGGAGAAATAGATAGCTACGTTACGACAAGATCGCTATATTCTTCTCTTGGAGGTAAGTCAAGAAGGCACACTCTCGGTTTACAGAAAAACAATGAAGAGAGAACTCGTTTCATCCCAGTGCCACTGGAAGGCTACACGGTTTTACTAACAAGGCAAGATTTCCCCGGGTCTAAATTAAATTCAATTATTGATGTTGGCGCCACACTTTCATTTAGGTTAGAGATGACTGTCTTAGACAACATACCTCAGAATATGCATGATAAAGTAGGATTATACATCGAACAGAGGAAATTAGGAGCACTTTTGAGAGAGGCAAACAAAGCCGGCGATGAATTTGCATTAAGAGAAATTTCAATTCACCAGAAAAAACATTCCGAAAACAAAACTAGAATCGAATTATTTCTTGAAACAATAAACAAAGATGGGACTGTGACCGCATCGGTTGACAGAGTTTTCACAATCGAAGAAAGTCATTCAGCGCTTGTTACTGCATTGAAAGACTGGACTCAGATAATTGATATATTGATGGAAAAACCAACTGAAGAAAAAAGAGGTAGGATGAAAGAAATCATGGACATTTACATTCAGACCATGATTGAGCAAAAGAGAATAAGCGAAGACGATGTTTTCGATTCGAAATTGGATGAATCTGATTTTGAGTGATTAATCTTCACCAGTCAAATCTCTTATTTTCTGACGCGATTTTTCTATATTTTCAGGATCACGATTATCTCCCGCCAAAATTACATCATATCCATTATTATTCATTTCTCGACTCAAACTTACCAGTTCAATGGGTGGATTTGCATCAACTACATCTGCAATCGATTCATCTATTTCTCTTGCCGATGATTCCCAAGAACCAGACATTTTCAACAAGTCTTTGGTCATTCGTTCTATTATGTCAACTGCAGATGGAGGTCTAGCCAAGGCTCCTTGTATTCGTGCTACTGAATCCATATGTAATGTTCGCAATTCACCCAACCTTGCCGCTGTTGCAAGAATTTGAGTTACCATCGTTTCTCTATCTCCACCCTTTACTAATTTTTTCCGAGACCTCTCCAGCTCTTTGAGAACCTCTGAAGAGCCTGCTACAATTGCATCTTGAATGGATGAGACTTCATTGAGGATTTTTTGGACAGATTCTACTCTATCTTTCATCTCTTCTTCGAGTCTTATTTCCTCTCTCCTGAAATCTTGTTTAATTGAATTTACTATACCTGCTGATAACGCAATAGCCTCTTTTAGTGACGATTTTGCGGCTCGTTCGTAACGCCCCATAACTCCGCCTCAACATGCGTTGTAAACACAAGGGTTTCAATATGTTGACGCTTCAAAAACTGATGTCTGAGATACAGAAAATAGGCCTATAATCGCTATTTTTTTTCTCGCAGTAGGGTGCAACCTCAAATATGTAGAGCGAACGAATAACTTCGAGGTAGTTGAATGGGCGACAAAGGAAGTCTACTTTCAGAACTTCATCAAGCAAGACTTGAGACACTGAAAGAGATGTGCCTAGAACATGGTATCTCCCGTAATGGACCTGTCGAAGTAATTAGGGCTAGACTGATTACTGAACTGATATTAGACGAGTGGGATTTATCTCCGGAGGGACTTGATTCAATCATGAATAATCAGATGGGGGAAATTCTTGCTGTATATGGAGTGAAAAAATCAGGATCGATAAGAGAACGTAAGCAAAGGCTATACCTCCACCTAAATCATGACCCTAAGCAACTATCCCCTGAAAAACTCGACGAATTATCCAGAGAAAAATTACACGAACTTTGTGTGAAACTAGACCTTCCAAGGTCCGGAACTAAGCAAGCATTACTACTAAGAGTTGCAGGGGTTTTAACCTCGCAAAATGGATCTTGGGGAGTTATCAAGAAAAGTCTTAGGAGACCTAGAGGCAAAGTAAAGAAAATTGCAATACCATCCCCCGAAGATGGAAACGAGATGTCGGTTTATGAGGAGCCGATTCCAACTTCACAAATAATCGAACAAATGGAAGATGTTATTGAGATTCTTGATGAACCTACAGTTCAGGTTATTGACACACCCGCTGTGGAATACGAGCCAGAAGAATTGTTGGCTCCAGAGCCAGTATATGTCGAAACAATGACAACTGAACCCATTATTGAATACAACGAATCTGTAATGGAAATTGAAGCAAGAGTTGCTGAAGTAGATGCCCAATGCAGAGAATTTTTGTTAGTCGGTTCGATCCATGATAGAGAAGATGTTGAAGCATTCATTTCAAGCCTTGCCAACCACGGAATTAATGTTAAGGACCAAAATGTCTCAAACTTTGTAAGAGAAAGATTGTCGGAACTAAATCTAGTTGCGATTGCAGAAAAAGAAGCAATCAATTCACTTCCAAATTCTTGGAGGGAGAGAGAAGCCCTTCGGAGATTTGAGGAGGCTAGACAAGTTCTGAGGGATTCACTTCCAGAAATAATTTCAGAACATTCTGGTGACATGGTAAAGGCTAGGGTTGCCTTTGAGGACAAAGCAAGAGGCCTAGCCCTGGATTTGAGACTACCCTCAGTTTCGGGTAGATTGCATGCTTTATTTGACCTACAAATTTCTTTAGACGAAGAAATTGCTTCGACTGATCCAAAAACCGCCAGAAGAACCAGAGTCGCTAGAATATTACAACACGGCGCTATACACTTAACTCCGGAACAACGTTCGAGTTTGGATAGATTGGAAAGGAACATGGATGGATTCGAGCAATTAGCAATTACAATTTTTGAACGCTCAGAAGGAGTATACGGAGAATCTCAACAAGCACTGATTATCAGGTTCTTAGAGAAGAAAGGATATGATGTAAACACGGCAGATTTGAGACCTAGGGTTGTAGCTGCAGCGGGAATAATTGGAGCAGAGCTAGGATTTATTTCACCAGCAGATATACCAAGGCTCGCTCCTGGAATAAAAGTTTCAGATACAGAAGTTGAATCAATAATCACCGATTTGAAAAGACTTGCACAGCAATTCAAACCTCAGGATGATGGACCACAGGATAAAGAAGAAGAATTAGCAGAATCTGTTGCTGACGCTTCTGACAGAGTCTCCTCGATTAAAAGGAAAATTGACGGCGTTGATGACCTTCTTGCAAGGCTAAAGATTTCAAACAACTAACGTGTTGCGTAGAAACCTTGGATTACCTTGGTCACAGTTTCGATATCTCTGATATCCCTTTGAAGTAGATCTGCGAGAATTTGTTCTCTTTGCTTCACGTGCTGTTCAAATTGTGCCGGTGTGATACCTGCTGCAGAACAAATAGTTTCTCTCATCTTTGAAGGAATACCAGTCTCCTCAATAGTATCTGTAGCAGCATTGTACTTCCAAATAGCGTTTAGCCTTGGTTTATCTCCTTCCATACCAGCTACCTCAGCAACTTCTGTTATCTTTCTAGCTGTTTTACCATTGACATACAATCTTGCTTGAATGATAATTAAGTCAAGCCCGGTTAGCATAATCGGAGGTACATTCATTGGTGGATTAATCATCCTTGTAATTGTCTCCATTGCTGTATTTGCGTGTAGTGAGCCGAACGAACCATCGTGTCCAGTGTTCATTGCAGTTAGTAATGTAGCGCATTCGCTGGACCTTACTTCTCCCACAATGATTCTGTCTGGCCTCATTCTGAGACTAGATTTCAAACAATCATTCATGTCAACTTCTGGCGTTCCATCAGGCCTTTCCCTTCTTGTCTCCATTCGTAGCCAGTGGTCGTGGTATACTTGCAATTCAGCAGTATCCTCTACCGTCAGTAACCTCTTGTGCCATGGAATGTACATCCCAAGACAGTTTAGAGTGGTAGTTTTACCTGAACCTGTACCACCTGCAATTACGAAATTTGCGGGTCTGCTATCAAGTCCCTCAATCCACACCCACATCATAGCTGCTAGTCTGAGGTTAACTGTTCCAAACTTGATTAAATCGATCATTGTTAGAGGGTCTTCTCTAAATTTACGAATTGTTAGGGTAGGGCCGTCTGGTGAAACGGGAGGTATTGTTCCGTTTACACGGCTTCCGTCCGGTAATCTTCCGTCAAAGATAGGAACTAATCCTGGGCCATCACCAAGTGGTACCGATGTAAACGCAGCGATATTCTTCGCAATTTCAAGACCCTGTTGGTCATCTACCCAAACATTTGTCCTACACATTCCAAAGTCTCTGTGAGCGACTTTTACACACTGTGTCCCGCCATTATACATCACTTCTTCCAGATTATCATCTTCGAGTAGCGCCGCTAGATTTCCATAAGGATTTGGTTCTACTCCGCCATCTACGTGGTACATGGGTGAAGGGTGAGTCCCTTCCATGTACACAGTTACTCTTCCATATTGTGCTAAAATGTCTTGCATTTACTTAACCTCCTATTACTAAAACACCTACGTGATAAATCGACATCGATACAGCCATCCATAATGGAGCCCACCAAAGCGCGGCTCGTAATCTACCTAACATTCTCCCACTAACTCCTATCGCTACAAGAGATGCTGCTCCGAAGAACATAGTGAAAGATGAATTGAATGATTCAAGTTGGAAACCTTGACTCCTCGGTGCAAACAGACCAACAATGAAGGCGATTAAGAAGGGCAATCCTATCGAAACGAACAAAATAATCAGGATTGACCTTCCCATTAAATCTGATTCTCTTCGATTCATTAAATCGTTTAGCCTTTCATAGTCCCTCGACATATCAGCGAGTATGTTTTGGAGAGGAGCATCTTGTTCTATAGCAGTTGACATGAGGTGCATTACCCTTTGAACTTGTGGAGAACGTGACTTTGTTGCAAAGTTTGCTAATGCGGAATCAAAGGATGATGCATGGCTTTCTTCCAAAGTCTCGCGAAGTAGTTTCCCAAGCATACCGGTGTTCCTGTCTGCTTCAGCCATCATAGCCTGCTGTAATCCAAGTCCAGCACCTAATGAATCGGATAACGCCTCAAGCATAGCAGGCAGATCATTCTCGATGTTTCTTCTTCGTCCTCGCTCCAACATCGGAGGAACTCCCCCTATAGCACAAGCGATACTCATCGTGATTAAAAATAGTAAAAACGGTTCATTTCTGAACATTTCGAGGATTTCAAACAGCATAAATATCACAACCCCGGGTCTTTTGTATGTGCCTTAAGTCCAATTAAGGCCATACCAGCTACTGTCAAAAATAATCCAGCATTAACAATACTCATTATTAATCCCTGGTCGAAACTACCAAACAGTTCTTCAGCACCTTCCATCAACTGAGGCGCAATTCCCAGTATGGATAGAATAATAGGGCCAATCATACCAATCGAAAGGAGTGTTTCTGGAACCCCTCCCAATTCTTCGATATATTCCTTGACATTTTCAGTTCTGGATTCCTCCATTCTTTCTCCTTGTTTTCGGAGGGTATCGATAATGTCTGTGTTTTGAGTCACATTGTTTATCATGGTATTAATCAATCTCTTATAGCCATCTGTTTCAGATTTTTTGAGAATTGAGCGAAGTTCTCTTTCTAGAGGAGTTCCCTTGTTTATTCCCTTCATTAATTCAGCAAAATCCTTGGAAATAACACCGTATCCGCCCTGAGATATCGAATGTATGGCGGCTTCTAATCCAACTCCTGAGCCTAATAGAACGCTCAAAGTTCTAATCACATACAATACTTCTTTCGACTCATCTAATGAGCGCAATCAATCACCTCAGCGGATATCTTCAATGAATTCAAACTTGTACAATCCTTCAGTTCCATCATATGACATTTTACTGAAAACTGTCTTGACATCTCTTTCCTCAAAGGGATCGTGGATGTATGGTTGACCTGCCCTGAACATCTTGAGCACTTTTTTGTAGTCCTCCAAGTTCATTTCGCCCCTCACTGTGTATACAGCGGATTCTGCACCTTCATCTACCAAATCATCGCCTTCGCCACCGTGTAAAACGGTTCTTGTCATTCTTCGTGCTATAGCAACCGAAATATCTGCGTTTGGAAGTCTAACCCAATCGGAACTTGATGTACCACTCGCTGGTCGAATGAAGAAATCTGTACCTGCCATTTGCTCACCTTAACCCAGCGAGGAAGAGACAAGGACTTGAACGTGTTGGTCAATGCTATTCTGTAATCTTGAACCATCCAAACCTTGGTTCATGAATCTCGCCATCATCTGACAAGTCATCAAGAGCACTTTCTGCTGAGTCTCTATCAAAACCTCTTGCTGCAGCGTTGTTTAGTATACTATCGAAATCTACGCCTTCCCCTTTATCTAATCTCTTGATTAAATCAAGTATTGTCTGATTTATTTCTCCACCTTCTTCAGTAGTAGCATATTCTTCCTCGTTTTCAACCGATAAACTCTGTTGGTTCGCCGAACTAACTGGAGGTGTTGTAATAATCGCCTTGTCTTCGGCAATGTCCAGTGTCTGTAAAATATTCAGCCTGTACGATTCTACATCGATTTCGCCATAATGCTCACTCGCTAACAAGATTCCTTCAATCATATTTTCTGGAATACCTGCTGTAGCAAGCCCATCTATTGATTTCTCTGATGTAATTGATTTTTCATGAGCATCAATTCTACCTAACATGCTCCTTGCAGCTTTGATTAACCATTGGCGATAGGCAGTTCTCGAGATGACAGCCGCTTCTTCTGGCCTAAGACTTGTAAATACGGCACCTTCGTCATTTTGGAAATACCTTGCTTTGGCAGTCATCATTAGCATGATGGTTTCACCATCATCGATTCTTTGAGATAATTGAATTATTAACTCCCTCATAGATTCTGGTGCATAATCTCCTACAGAAAAATAATGCAAACCCGATGGGTCTCTCAATTGCCCCTGCCAAATAGTAGCGCCGTTGGCTGTTTCTCTTGGTTCTAATCTCTCAATTAACCCCGCAACAATAACCCTGTTTACTTTAGCTCCTAACTTTGTAATTAAGAATAATGGATCATATTCACCTGAACCCTGTTGATGTAACGTTGATTCTCCAAATTCAGATGCTAATAGTGGTAAAGCGGGCTGTCTTCTTATTCTTGCTTGCATTAGTTTAGCCCCCATCTTGCTCTAATTTCAGTCGCTTCCATTACCGAATCCAAATCGACAATTTCCGCTGAATCAGAAAGAAGCATAGCACCTTGTTCATCGACAATCGTTCTACCATTAGCTGATAATTCCCTTCCAAGTACCTTTTCACGAAGTGATTGAATGAATTCCATTGAACCATTTTCAGAAATTATGTTTTTAATCTGGTCCATCGACATTTCCATAATTCCTTCTGAGGAATCTTTATTCAAGATTAGTGAAATTGTGGACATTCCGTCATCTAATACCAGTCTGAATCTTAAATCTTGAACTCCATCCTGCCTGCCATGAGTAGCGCATTCTCCGTCTCTTAAGACTCTTCGACAATCACTACACCTCGATATAATACCTGAATCCTCTCTAACAGACACCACTGTTCCTTTTGTAGTAATTCCAACCCTGCTAGCACCAGTTGTTAAATCAGATAGTTTGACTTCAACTAGATTATTACTCAGATCAATATCAGAACCCCACGGAGCTCCGGCTAAAACTTCTATCTGGTCAGCATTATCAATGGTAACATCAGGAATGCCTTGCCATGCTCTAACTCTTGCACCTTTGACCCTTACGACCACAGGCATCTCTTCAAAATTGAATGGAGGTTCTGTCCATATTGAACATCGGCATTTACCCGTTGGGTCTGCTATATCTCCTGACCAAACGCTTTTCGATTCACCTTCAGAACCGGTAAAATCTCTTTTCACCATCTTTTGTATCTCAAAAACTATGTCAACATCTCTAGAACCGTCTCTTAGGTCTTCGATTTTTGATACAGATTGAGCATTCAGTTCCTCCGCGGAAGAGAAATTTGCATCGTGGAATATCTCGATTCTTGATGAGCTACCAATATTTATCTCAGGCGTGTCTCTAAACACTCTAACCTGCGCATTTTCAATTTTTACTAGAGTCCCTACCTCGTGTGAGAATGGTTCCCAGGACAAGAACCCTATTGTCCCACTTTCATCGGCAATTCGCCCCCTAACAACATCTATAGAACCTGAGCCATCTTTGCGGTGAATAACGTCCTCTCTTGAAACAAGCACCCTTCCGACGATGCTAACTGTACCGTCGGATTTTATCGAAGAGATATCTACTGGCTCACCAGGAGTTACTACGGTTCTGACTCCTTCTTTTAACACCGCGATTCTGCTTGACTGATTTATATTAAGACTCATTTTGCCTTGATATTCATTCACTGAAACTCCCTCTAACCGTACTACAGAGCCAGGCATCAAGTTTGGACTGTTACCCCAATCTTTGTATTCCCATCTATTCTTTGTAGCTCCTGTTTCATTCCATGGTTGATCTTCAAGCAACCCATATGGCACGATTTTTTCTTCACCACGTACCATTGTTGTTCGTGGGTTATGAGTAATAACCTGAACTTCAATCTCTACATTACGATCATCTGCAGAAAGATCTGTTAGTAATTCTACTTTCTTTGCAGGTTGTGATTGCTTCTGTCCAGAACCTTGACTTTGAGTAACAGGAGCAACTCCAGTTTCGGTCTGGAATCTCCTTAGGACAGAGCGTATTGCATCCTCTGGAGGTATCAAGAAGTCTTTTTCATATCGTGCAAATGCTTCTGCGACTTTAACAGGATCTGCTTCGGGAACCTGTTTCATGACTTCGGAGACGTGTGCATCATAATTATCTGACACAACTTACACCTCGAGAGAATAAATTCGTTCTTTTACCCGTCATAGACGGGCGTTCTGGCTCTTGTGCGGTTTGGTTTAGTTTCTTATTGGGCACTGCCTTTCACCTCCGGGACATCGCAACTCATGTAGACGGTTCTTGAAGATGTCTGCAACACTTTCTAAAAATTAAAAGTGAAATTAAGCAGGATTTATTCTCAAGCCATCCATCAGGAGCACATCCGGAACGTGCATCGAACCAGTACTGTATGAACCTTTGCGAATTTTCGAGGAACCTAAAATCACCTTTCCAGAAAGTGCTTGAGCCATATTTCCAGAAAAACCTGCCTGAGATAGGGCTCCCTGTATCTCTCCGTTTGCAACTTTTAGAATTGTGGAAGTGGTTACTGAGAAATCTCCGCTTGTAGGATTTGCTGTATGTGCTCCCATCACACTGTGAACGATGTAGCCATTTTCCATCTCCTCCACTAAACTTTCACGTGAGTAAGTTTTTGAATTAGAACTCAGAATCAAATCACTACAACCACAAACTGGAGGAGAGGTATGACCTCCTCTTACTGCAGAACCAGTGGTGGATGCAGATTCAACCTTACCTTCTTGCACCATTTTTGCAGCGTCCCTTGTCGACCACAGTTCGCCCTGCAATCGCCCTTTATCGACGATTTTTTGTGTCATGCTAGGAACACCTTCTGCATCTCTTGAACCAGATGACATACCTCCTTCCATCAATCCATCATCGACTAAGCTAAGGTGTTCTGCAATTACATTTTGACCCATCTTTCCAGACCAGAATGACTCTCCTCTTGCAAGTTTTTCTCCGCTAATTGCGCTGGGAACTACAACTGAAAACAAAGGAGAAAAACCATCACTGGTCATTAATACAGGACAATCTTCTGTCTCTCCACCTTTGATTTTATCACGTGTTACTTGGGCCCAGTGTACGGCTTTATCAACACTGGATGTTATCTCGGTTAGCATTTGTCGAGATGATTCACCTTCGTAAGAAGATGTCAAATCATCATCCTCATCGATTGAAACGTGTATACCGATACCGTGAGATGTGTGTATTCCACCATCTTCAATCCCGTTGCTTGTAACAATAACATCTGCACCTGCTCCAATTCCAATACCTCCACCTACAGCGATGGCTCTATCATCCAATTCCGTTACCCTTTCAATAACAAAATCTCCTTGAGAAAGTAAATCCTCAGGCCCCAGGTCAAGTATATTCTTATCTAGCATTCCGCCGACTTTGCTTGCAGGCTGATTCGCAGGTAACTCAAATCCCTCGATACTTGGAGACATTTTTGCTATGCTTAGTGCTTGTTCAATGGCGTGGCTTGCTGAATTTGGGTCAACGAGATGTGCGTAGCCATATCTCCCATCTTGAACTAATCTGATTCCAAATCCACCGTCTCCTCCACCAGAAGCCATTGAAATTTTACCGGCTTCGATATCCAAGGAATGACCATACCCTTGTGTAGCATAGATTTCCCACTGGGAAACACCTAACTTTTCACATGCTTTACCAATTTTTTCAGCTGAACTAAATAGCCTCTCAACAGCGTCATCAGGAATCAAAATCATCCCACCAAAGCTTCACTTATTCGCATCAAAGGACCGCCATCGCCAACTGGTACTGTTTGACCCTTTCCACAGAATCCAGGGGAACCAAGATAGGCGTCTTTGGTTAATCCATCAACATTTTTCAAAATCTCTAGTGTCATACCAGAAACACTAACATCTTTTACAGGTCGAGATAAACTTCCATTCTCAATAATCCATGCTTCTTGTGCTGCGAATTGGAATGAGCCTCTTCCAGTATCTACTTGTCCACCCCTGCTTCCACAAGCATAAACACCGAAACTAATGTCTTCGATTAATTCGTCTAAATCTTTGTGGGTGCCTCCTTGAATAACAGTGTTTGACATTCTGACTAAAGGATGATGTAGGCCATCCTGAGCCCTTGCACCACCGTTCGGATCAAGGCCGTACTTGTGGGCTGTTTCTCTATGGTTAAGGTACTCTGTTAAAACTCCGTCAACTATCAAATTCTTTGGCCTGGTGTCCACACCTTCGTCGTCTATTGGGTAACATCCGTAACCGCCTCTCATTGTTGGGTCGTCAACCACTGTACAAATATCTGAACCAATTTGTTGACCAAGTCTTCCCTCAAGACAAGAATCTCCTGCTGCGACTAGGTCTGCCTCACAAGGATGACCTAGAGCTTCATGAATGTAAACTCCTGTTAAGTCTCTATCTGCTACAAGAGGTATTTTTCCAGATGGTGCCCTTTCGGCGCCAAGTAACCTCAATGCAGAAATCCTTGCGTTTTCACCCATTCCTCCAAGGTCACATTCTTCGATTATTTCAAGGCCACCTTCGCCACCATGCCTCATTCTATAGGAAACTACTCCGGATTCATTTCGTGCTGTGACCATGCCATGAATTAGACTTCTTTGGAAGGACCAAACTCGATTCATTCCCTCGCTTGTGATTAATTCAGTATGAATGTGTTCATCTGACCATCCAGTAGAGGTTGAAACTATTGATTTATGGTCTTTAGCCTCATTATCTATCGCCAACATGAGATCGATTCTTGTTTGTAATTCGGTATCTCTAACGTCTTTTTTACTCTTCCAATGAATTTCATCTTCGATTATAGGAACTTCAGCTAGACCAACTGGGCTTTGATTATTTGGCCTTCTAGATGCTACAGCTTTTGCTAATTTGACAGTAGATTCCACCTGTGTTTCTATCGAATTGAAATCACTGGTTGAATGAACGCCCCATGCGCCATCGGCAAGAATTCTCATAGTGAGACCAACTTCTTGTCCCGGTATTGCCCTCTCTAGCTTGCCATCCTTCAGTGATACTGAATTTGTTGTCTCGCTAACTAACCTGAGTTCTGCGTATTCCGCTCCTAAAGTGATTGCAGAATCAATCGCTCTTCTTGCAATTGCTTCATCCAATATCCTACCTGTATTGCGAGTAGACAAATCTGGTTTAGTGGCGACCACCATAAAATATCGCAGGTACAAGACCCCTTTGATGCTTTCTAATTTTAGCGTAAATCAGAAGTAAGAACATGCCCAATTGCAGCATTTTCATCTTCCCCTTTGTCGATTCCTAATCTCTTTGCATCAAATATCTCCAAATTTGGGCGGTCTTGAAGTATTTTGAAACCCATCTTCGTTGCATGAGAAGCAAATTCCTCTTCAGTAGCATCACATGATAAATCCACGATGTACGCAAACTTATCTCCGACAACAATTCCAGCCCTAGAAAAACTTGCAGAAATATGGTGAGTCCCAGATAACAATCTCATAAATTCACCATCAACCGTGTTTGACTTCATTTTGTTCCTTTTATGATTCCGAATCATAACGTCATATGTGGACCAAGCATGGATTTCACTTGCTAAAGAAACACCAGATATTAGGGCCCAATCCTCAGAATTTCGATTCTTGATCCAAGAATTTACCAATTCACGAGGGTTTTTACAAGGGATGTCAAATTCAACCCTTATACAAGGAAATATGTTGTCGCCCATGCATATTGGAGGAGGTCCATATCTTCAATCCTGACGCTCCCCCGGTAATGGCTCATCATCTATTGTTGATTTTGATTTTTTGGAAGAAACAATCTGATTTTTCACTGCGACCATAATATTGTTTACAAGAACAGGTCCCCAACCTCGTTTTGATTTTAATTTGTCAAGTTGCATGGAGCTTATTTGTGAAAGGTCTTTTGGAGTTCTTATTCCCATTTCAGAGAGTGTCCTTGCTCTACTTCTTCCAACATTTCTAAGTTGAACCAATTGTAGTAGATCTTCTTTACAACCCGCCCTTACTCGCATTCTTACCGAGTCTAACTTACCAACTAAATCTGCTACAAATCCTAGATGTTCTTGAGCAAAAACGTCATCCATCCGTAATATTTCCCTAGCGGCCAATAATAACCACTGCATGAGATCAGTTCGAGTGTAAACATCACCTGGACTGACTCCGAGTTTCTTTTCAATGTAGCGTAGGTCTTCTTCCTCATACCATAACTCTGTGCACCACGCACTCTTTACAAAGGACATCGACCTCTCATCTATTGGGCTTTCAATCAACAGTTCGTCTTCCACTAATGCCGCTTTTTGTCTTAAATCACTTCCAAACTCTAATTCGCTCGATTTAGCCCAGAGGTTTAGAAAATCTGGTGTCGCAGTAACCAAGTGGCACAATCCAAATTCAGTCACGGGTAAGTTGTTTCTTACTAACCTCCTTACAGCCCTCCTTAGGCCATCGATTAGTATATCTGCAGAAAGTGGGTCAAGATATAACTGTGCCACTCTTTCACCCATGGGTGTGGCAGAATATGTACTATCAAGTGATTCCACTTTTTGGAACTCTTCTGTTGCATTGTAGGTTGTTGCCTTTCTAAAACCAAAAGTCGCCTCAATGGGTTCCCGTGACTTTTTCGAGGAAAATGATACTCCGGATGCTTGAGTAGCTACATCAACCCAAGTAGGTATTTCATCATCCCAAGTTTCTATGGCATTACCTGTGCTTGTCCTACGAATAAATCGTTTTTCAACCAACCATTGTAGCATGTTGTCGATGTTCTCCTGGAGGTAAGAATTTGGTTGGGAATATCCCAAGAAAGTTTCAGAAAAGAAATCTCCGATTTCTTTTCTTGAATTTAGCCCACCCGTAGCGATTGATGATAGCAAATGGAACCTTAATGCTGGCTCAGCTGCTAATTTAGAATTAATATCCTCCACTGGTCCATGTATGTACATATCAGAAATTTGGTCGGCTAATTCCTTCGGGTCTCCTCCTTTGCAAAGTAGCCACGCTTCTCCTTTTTTATCAAAACGTGGACGGCCAGCTCGGCCCATCATTTGCCTTACTTCCATAACTGGGAGATACCTACTCATTCCATCCTCATAACGTTTCAAATCTCTAACCAACACTCTTCGTGCCGGAAGATTAACTCCCGCTGCTAATGTAGGAGTTGCGCATAAACAAAATAGCAATTTATCTTTGAAACTATCTTCAATTATCTTCCTCTGAGATGACCTAAGTCCTGCGTGATGGAAAGCGACACCTCCTTTAACGCAATCCGCTAGTTTATCCCCCATTGTCGAATTTGACATGTTAGACAACTTCTCAGATAATTTTTTCAAAATTTCCAGTTTTTCTGGGTCTTCTTTTGCTAATTTTTTCTGCATTCTAGCACCCAACTTGTAAGCCTCTGATTCTGAATTTCTTCTAGTCGCAACAAACACCAAGAGCTGCCCGTGCTCTTTGATTACATCATCTAAAACTGGCCATGCAATATGCGATTTTGGACCGATTAAAGTCCGAGGAGGATTTAGACCTGTTTCTGAGATGAGTTCGCTTTTCTGGATTGCTCTTGGTTCTAAATTTAGCTCAGCTAACGTAGAATACTCTAAACTAACAGGCCTCCACTGGGATACGATCAAGTCAGATTCTAGCCAATCTGCCAATTCTTGAGAATTTCCAACCGTTGCGGATAGCGTTATTATCTGAGCTTCGGGCACCAAATGTCTAATGCGTGCAAGGTTTATTTCCATCGTAGGGCCTCTTGTGGAGTCATTCAACAGGTGGAATTCGTCAGCGACAATAACCGACACCTTCCTCAATACACCCTTATTCTGTCTCATTAGTGAATCTAATTTTTCACTGGTGCAAACCAATATGTCACAGTCCTCGATATTAGTTAACTCATTCCGATTATCCCCGATTCCCAACCCTATCTTTAGTCCAAGAGCGCTACCTAATTCAGTTAATTCTTGTTGTTTCTCAGATGCGAGTGCCTTCAAAGGGACGATGTATATCGCCCTAGTTCCTTTATCTGAAACGAGTAATTTTTGACAAATACCGATATATGAAACAAGGGTTTTCCCACTTGCAGTTGGAATACACAACATGGTATTATTTCCTGACAGAATTGATGGCATAGCTTTTGCTTGAGGTGGATGAAGTTTTTCAATCCCCCATTTTTCCTGAATAAATTTGGCCAAATCAGTGGACAAACCGAGTTTGGAAATATCCCTCTCGAATTCACCCATGATTATCATTCGTGGGTCAATAGTCCAAAAGGTAACCGATTAATCATCCGACACCCTCAAGGTCTATCAGTGCTGACAAGACCAACATGGGACCCGAAGATAGTGTGGTTGAACAAAGACTTTCAGTGTTTGATGACGAACCTGATTTGAATGACTGGTTTGAAGTTATTTGTGGTTCGCTAATGTCAGTTATAGGTGTATTTCAACTTGTTTCACCCGGAGACTTGGTTGACCCTGATGTTATGAGATGGTTTGCAGCATCAGTAGCGGTTGTTGGAGTAGTTTGGGCGGCACACGGTCTGAAAGATATGGCAATCAAAGAAGTTCGTAAATCAATAGTTCTTCTTGAAATGGGTGGTAAACAAGGGACGATTGATTTCGGTCTAATCCGCGACGTAATTCTAAACCCTGAAGCCTATACTGAATTCCTAGTCAAGGAGTACCAATCCGCATATGAAGATGGGGTAATAACCGATGATGAACTTGAAGAATTGAAGGCAATCCAAAAGGCACTAGGAATATCGGATGCCGAGGCTGCAAAAATTTCTGTGGAAGCTGCAATAAAATCTGCTCTAGATGATGGAAAGATAACCGATGAAGAAAAGGAAATGATTTCAAAGGCTGCAGAGGGTCTTTCAAAGGCCAAGAGAGAGAAAGTGATGAAGGCCTTAGAAGATGGTAATATTTCTGAAGAAGTAACAAAAATATTGGAAAAGATGAAGATTTAATCCTCCCACTTTTTGTCTTTAAGGATAAGATCAAGCGCTCTTCTAGCACCGCGTCTACGATTATTTTCGTAATATACACCGCCTGCTATTAGAAACAAACCAGAAATCAACCATACTATCTGATACGGAATAAAGGACTCAACAGGTTTTACTGATTCTGATGCATAGAGGAATTCATGATTTATGTCATAACCTAATTTAATTCTAAATTCTAAATCGTCAACCTCGCCATCCAACATTGTTATTGAAATCAAACTTGGGTATAGGTTCTCTTGCATTAATCTCCACCTCCCTTCCGGGATATCTACGGGTCTTGTACCCCATGCAGGGTCTTGTATTGAACCTAAACTGGCTGAGTTCACCATCTCGGCCTCGAAGTGTATAACATTTGATGAGGGTAATTCTTCCACTACTAGCAGTGATTCCAAAATTAGGAGGTCGAGTATTAACGTCCTCGCTGCAAGCAGTATGAAATTTCTTGAATGAGAATCTAGTAAGTCGTCGGATGGATTTATCCCCACCTTATCAATTACCTTTGAAAAAATCAAATTTTCAATATTCAAATCATATAACTCAGGAATATGGAGTTGCCAGCGCCCGTCGTCTAATGGCCAGGCAGAATCTGCTTGAAGATATACTGACAATAAATCTCCGTCCAACATACCGAATGTTGCTCCTACGTGAAGAGCTCTTGAGGATGCAGGAGTACCTGGATGAGATGCATGCCAAAGCTGTTCCAATCTCTCATCTATCAACTCTGAAAGATTCTTCTCATCCGTGCCTTGGAATTCATCGAAGGTGGTCATAATTGGAGAAATTATTCCAGATAGTAGCAATATTACTACTCCTGGAGCAAAAACCGCATACTTCAAGGTAGAAGAGGTTGTTTCCAATCTAATGTGTATAGTCAAACCAATAATCACCGAGAGAGATATCACGAAATAAGAGAAAACCGAAGTTGAACTGAGGGTTTCTACGCCAAAATCTGAGGCTTTCATTCCATAACCTTCCCATTCCCAAGATGAGTAGGTAAACTGTTCAGGACTAGTTGGTCCTAGACCCTCGAATGCAATGAGCCCAATCCATTCATATGGTTGGAATGAATTTAGTTTGCCACCTATGCAGAGATCATATTCTCCAACTGGCAATGCTCTCCATTGCCACGTTATTCTCGTTTCACCATTTTCAGATATGGTTTCCATTTCTGGTTCTGGAGCCATTCGCCTATCTGGTAATATCAGGTCTGGCCTACCATGATTCTGTTCAATTTCAGCCGGTACAACCTCCCAGATGAATGAAATGCGCAAAATTTCATGGTTTTCAACCTCGAAAGTCCAACAGTCTCTGTCATCGTCCACAAGAGCTCCGTAGTGTATTATATCTAACTCGGTGTTAAGTGGAGAACCATCAGAAGATGGTTCGTCTATGTCTCTTTCTTGGATGTTGTCTGACCAAATAATATCCAAGAACATGTAAGAATTACCACGCAAATTCAATTCCCAAGTTCCAGGACGGTCGATCTGGAACTCTAATAGAATCTTAATTTCCTCATCAGGCCAAAGCAATCTATCGCCTCCGTGATTGATTGGTTCGTTTTCAATTCTATACGGCGCGTTATTTGTCTGACCAAATTGAGAATTACCATCAAATTCGATTGTTGTGATAGATTCTGCAATTATTATTGAAACCTTGAGGTCTGGTTTTGAGACCCCTAGAATATCATCAGTAAATCGTAAGTCAACCTGAAGTTCTTCGATTACGTCGGGTATTAATGCAATATCTGTCTGGGATGGCGTCATTGGTAATTCAACCAAGAAATACTCAGGAGATACTGGGCTTGCAGAGTTAACTGTCTTGCTTATGCTTTCATCACCAACATGGAATTCAGTTAGCATACATGAATCATAATCATCGCAGGAAAACCAAAGCTGACCACCGTTATCTTCCGAATCTATTGCAGCAGATGATAATGGGAAAAGTAAATTTGCGAGGATTATTGTAAGAATAATCCTCCTCATGTTAATTCGTAGAATTTCTTCCTAATCACTATACCGACTATATGCGAATGTCAACTAATACTGATTTACAGGTCCTGCACATGTACTTCTTATTTCCAGGTTTTTGACGAGGATATTCCTTGCCACAATCATCGCATTTCAGTATCCAATTAGCATTTTTTCTTCTAAGAAATTCTGTGAAATCCTTACCCATTGATTTGGCCATTTTACTCGGCCACATGTTTTCTAAAGTTTTGAACAGGTTGTCGTGGGCAAGATATCCTAACGCGTGAACATACTCATGATGTAAAACCCATCCAGCATATGCTTTCCAATCTTCAGTAAGTAATTCGGGATGAAGGTCGATAACCTCGACCTCTGAAGGATGCGTTGGCGCTCTCACACCCTTTTTCCATCTCGTAACTCCATGTCGTTGTGTAGCATTTCTTCGCAATACTCCAATCTTAATTTTTGATAATTCACTAAGTTGTTGGCCATTCCAAAGTTCCATAGTGGACATAACCTCTAACACGATTTGCTTGGTTTCTTCAATTTTTTTAATTTGAATATCGCTGGGCTTTGCCATTAAGACCACCGATGATAGGCCGGGTGACCCTCTTTAACGGCTACGAAAAGACCTGTCCCCGTAGCACAGATTTTACCTTCGGCGGATAAAGTTAGACTCACATTTGCTCTATCATCTTGTAAATCATCTATCTCCGCTAAGATGTGGAGTTCGACTCCAGCAGGGGTAGGTCGGCGTAACGAAATAGAATAATTTGCAGTCACAGTACATGGTGGTTCGTTTGCCCCACTTTTATCCATCAAAGCAATTGCAGCCGCCCAATTTCCATGGCAATCCATCAATGAACCGATTATTCCACCGTTTATCATCCCAGGAAATGCTTGATGCTCGTCAGATGGGGTAAAATATAACTCCAGACCGTTTTCAGAACGATGAGAATCTATTTGCAGGCCTTTCTCATTTGCGGGTCCACATCCGAAACAAATCGAACTTGGTGCATATTGCCTCTGCACTCCGACTTCCATAGCCGTGCCTGAACAAGGTAGTTGATTTGCTTACCTAATGCCAGCACCTTGATGTTCTAATTCTCGATGGCTTTTCATGGCCGGGGAGAGGAAGAGAGTCAGAGTGGCTCACGAACTGCCCAAAACCAGAAGATTGGCAATAAAAAAAGCTCTTGAAGAACATGAATCTGAGGGAAGGCCCGAGTGGGATAGGTCTTCTGAGTGGGGAGATATAAGATATCTCAGGAAAAGAATCCGGCCTGGTGAAATGCGAACGATCATGATGCCACTATTAGATGTTGAAATGGGCGACTCATGGCCAATTCCTGTTACTATCTTCCACGGTAAAAGACCTGGCCCTGTTGTTACAATTATTGGAGGAACTCATGGAGATGAACTAACTGGGCCCAGTGCTTGCACGAATTTACTATCCGCAAAATTTACGGACACCGAAGGCGCTCTTGACCCAGCATTTATGGCCGGTACGGTCAGGATTATACCAGTTCTGAATTTACCGGGCTATCGAGAAAAATCCAGATATTTCCCCGACGGTAGAGACCTGAATAGGGCATTTCCAGGAACTTCGAAAGGTAGTACAACCTCACGCGTGGCAAGGAAAATAAGAAAAAAAATAATCTCTGGCTCTGACATCATTATTGACTTACATAGCGCGGCAGAAGGGCGCTCCAACATGCCTCAGATTAGAGCGGACCTTACCCATCCTGAATCTCATCTTCTCGCAAAAGCATTTGGAATTGAGGTTATCTTGGATAGCCGACCCCCAAAAGGTAGCTTACGAAGATATGCGAACGAAGTCGATATTGCAGCAGTAACATACGAAGGAGGAGGAGCAAATCTCCTCGACCAAACGGCAGTGAAGGTTGCACTGCATGGATGTTTGAATGTGTTGAGGGCATTGAAAGTCATTCCAAAGAACCCCGTAAGACCTAGGTTCAGGCTTAATGCTGGAGGTTCAACTTGGCTCAGAGCTGGTGAAGGTGGTTTATTGGATATGTTCATCAAACCAGGAAGTGTTGTAGAAAAAGGAGACGTAATTGCAACGATATCAGACCCTGGCACCCCCGGATTGAATGTAGACATTGTGGCGCCGGAAGATGGATTGATTATTTGCGCAGCAACAAATCCATTCGTAACCGCTGGAACTCCGGTAGGACACATTCTACCAGTATCAAAACATCTAGAATTATTGAAGTCACAAATCGATGATAGGGGCGTACTTATTGTGAATGGTAGTCAAGCCGAAGAAATTTGGCGAGACCATGATGATGAAATGGTCGAAATCGATGTAGAGGGCGAATGGGCTGGTGGCTCAGTTGATGCTGAATGGAACAAAATTAACGCTGATGAAACCGAACAAGGAGAGGCTTAATTTCCAATAAACTCGTCTATCGCTTGTCGAACTTCTTCATCGTCCATGTTTCGTGGTTGGCTTTTAGCAACTTCAAATAAATGGGCAACAAGATCATCTGATGCTTCTATTCCTCGAGATTCAAGCCAATGAATAATGTTTGAACGACCAGACATATGCCCAATTCGGATAATCTGTTTCAAGCCAAAATCTCCCGCAGGTACACCGCTGTACACCCTATCAGCAAGCCAGTTATCTCCCTTTTTGATCGCTTTTATAACTGCACTTGCATGGACTCCAGTTCCAGTTTCAAATGCATCCTTTCCAAAGACTGGATAATTTCTTGGCAGTGGCACCTTAATGTATTCATTTGCCTTTTGCATGTATTCTGAAAGTAGGGATAAATCGTTATTGATAACTCCCATAAGTGATAGATTGACTAAAGTTTGGTCTAACGGAGCATTACCTGCTCTTTCACCTACACCTAACGCAGTTCCGTGTATTACATCAGCTCCAGCTTCAACTGCGGCAAGGTTATTCGCCACGCCAAGTCCTCTATCCTGATGTCCATGCCAGTTTACTTCTATATCTCTGCGCTTGAATCCAGCATCTTTGATAACTTCTTCATCGATGAAGGATAACAATTGTTTGACTCCATTAGGGGTCACGTGACCACATGTATCGCATACACAGATCCGCCTAACACCGAGTTCCATCGCTCTTTGATAGATCAACTTGACATCTTCTGGCTTAGACCTAGTTGTATCTTCGGTAACAAACATTACAGGTATGTCATTATCTACAGCAAATGTTACTGCTTTTTCCATGGTTGAAACTAATTTTTCCATTGTCCAACCTTCTGTGAATTGGCGAATCGGACTAGTTCCAAGGAATGCGCTAGCTTGGATTTGCATATCGTGCTTGCTTTGGAGATCAACTAATGGCTCAATGTCTCCCATCAAAGTTCTGACTGCAGCTCCGGGTCTAATCTTGAAGTCATTTTCTCGAATAAATGTCAACATTGAATCAATATGGTCAAGATGGAATGGGCCAGCTCCTGGCAATCCCAAATCCACCTTCTGAATACCGAGTTTTTCCATGTAAGTAAGTAGTTCAGTTTTTTGTTCTATAGAGGGATTGAGCGCACTTGGGCTTTGTAGCCCATCTCTCAAAGTTTCATCATCAAACCAAACATCGTGAGGATGATTATTGGCATCCCTTGTATACTCGTAATTGATTACATTCCAATCATAAATTAGGTTTTGTTCATCCATATTATCACCAACAAGAGGGCCCTGTGTATCAGGACAAACGTGAATTTAATTTGAACCCGTCGGACAAATTGATTATTCTTCTTCCTCAAGTAATCCTGCTTCAACCGCAGCTACATATTCTTCCTTATCGATAATCCCGTCTTGGTTTACATCAATAATATCAAACTGCTCCTCTGGAGATGTTGAATCTTCAATCAATTCTGCTGGCAGGCGGGCACTGAAAATTAATTCATCATCATAACCATCCTTCGATTTATTTCTTAATTCCATAACCCTCGTCCCTCGGGTTGCCTTTCCAGAAGTTTCTTTTGTTTGTGAAACCTCAATACGAATCATCATACCCTTCTTAGTAAGCAGGAATAGGTGATCATCTGGGCTGGGTATTTTTCTAACACTGATAATTGAGTCACTGAATTCTTCATCCAATTTCATTGTTCTAACTCCCTTAGCACCTGGCCTTGTTTGTCTATAACCGTCAGTGGTAAACCTTGTTTCACCATCCTCAGTAGTTCGGACATTACCATCTGAATCCAAAAGAGGAGTTCGGTCGCCTGAACCCAATCTACTTCTCTTACCCATACCAAGCCTAGATACTGTCAGAATTTGTTCATCATCCTCTTTCATTGCGACCATGCCAACAACGTGTCCTCCACCTGACCCCTTTCTATCTGCGACTTTTATGCCATATACGCCACCAGAGACTCTACCAGATGCTCTAATTGCAGCACAAGTGAATCTAGAAGCATATCCTGTTGAAGAAATCATCACAATGCTATGGTCATTGGTAGCTGAACGTACATTGACAAGTGAATCCCCGTCAAGCTTGAATCTTAACGCGTATTTTCCATTTCTATTAATTCTAACATATTCCGAAAGAGCTGTTTTCTTTATCAGACCTAACTTTGTTGCAAACATAAGATAATTTCCTTCTGGATTATCGAGTAAAGATTTTGATAGAGGCAATATTGTAACAATATTTTCTTCATCCCTTATGCTCTCTAGTAAATTTCTAATGTGGCTTCCACGAGATTGTCTACTTCCCAAAGGTATTTCCCACGCTTTTAATCCGTAAACTCTACCTTGATCTGTAAAAATTAGTAACCTATCTTTGCTGAAGCACGACAAAATTAGTTGAGGAGTGTCCTCATTCTTTGTTGTGACACCTTTCAGTCCCTTACCGCCTCTATTTTGTGTTCTGAAATCATCTACAGGTGTATGCCTAACATAGTTATCCTCACTTAGTGTAATAACGATCGCCTTTTCTTCTATCAGGTCCTCCCTGTCCATCGATAATGGCATAGGGTCGATATGGGTCCTTCTATCATCGCCGTGTTTCGCTACAAGTTCGGATAGTTCTTCCAATAAAATATCTAATCTTCTTCTTCTTGAAGCGAGGATGTCTTTCAAATCAGCGATTGTGATTTGTAGTTCTTCGTATTCGTTTTGTACTTTATTGACATCTAATCGCGATAATTGATAGAGCCTTCTCTCAGCAATAGCTTTGGATTGTGCTTCAGAGAAACTAAACGGAGCAATTCCAGCAATTGTGTCCGCGCCACGCAAGACTCTTTCAAAATGATCTTTTGATTCAGATGCCTTGCCTGCTGCGATAACGTCATCTATCCTGTCTTGAGCCTTTACTAGACCTTCGAGGATGTGCGCTCTAGCTTCAGCCTTTTCGAGATTAAATCTAGTTCTATTTTCTATCACACTCTCTCTATGCCTGACATGGGTGTGAATCATGACTGGAAGCGTAAGCAATACAGGTCTTCCGTCAATTATACCCATCATATTGGCGGAATATGATTCTTGAAGCCTACTAGATTGGTATAACTGATTTAGAACAGCATGGGGGTCAGCATTATTTTTTACTTCGATTACTACTCTAATCCCTTCTTTTGAGGATTCATCCCGAATATCTCTGATTCCTTTCACTTGTTCTCTTGATACCAATTCTGCAATGTGTTCAAGCATTGCAGCTTTCTTTACCTGGTATGGTATTTCATGAACTACTATCGATTTCCCGCTCGAGTCATCAATTACTTCACAAGTCGACCTAATGTGGAATTTTCCTTGACCTGTCGCATACATGTCATTTATTCCATCAAGACCGTAAACCGTTGCACCAGTAGGGAAATCTGGGCCTTTTACGTGTTCCATGTATTCTGAAATCGAGATGCTTGGCAATTCATCTGGATTACCAGAATCTTCTCCATCTTCGATTATTTGTCCAACATGCATTTTGATTGCATCTGAAACCTCTGTCAGGTTATGAGGAGGTATTTTTGTTGCCATACCGACTGCGATACCATCACTTCCATTCAAAATAAGATTTGGTAATCGTGAAGGTAATACTGAAGGTTCCATTTCAGAATCATCAAAGTTTGGCTCAAATTGTACGGTATTCTTATCGATGTCCTCAAGCATGTGTTTGGACAACTTATCCAATCTACTTTCGGTATATCTCATCGCAGCAGGGGGGTCTCCATCTATTGAACCGAAGTTTCCCTGTCCATCGATAAGCGGATACCTCAGCGAAAATTCTTGAGCCATTCTAACCATGGTGTCGTAAATTGATTGGTCACCATGAGGATGGTATTTACCCATAACTTCACCTACAGACCTTGCAGATTTCGAGAACGATTTTTCAGAGGTGTGACCTCCTTCATACATACCATAAAGAACACGTCTATGGACTGGTTTTAATCCGTCTCTAGCATCTGGTAAAGCACGACCAATGATTACAGACATTGCATAATTGATGTAACTAGTCTTCATTTCATCGTTTAATTTACGCGGTAACAATTCTCCACCTGGCGCGGATATTTCTTCATCGGGTATTTCTTCATCAGACGTCAAGATTCGTCACCTCCTTAGCGTTCTTTTCGATAAACGTCCGTCTATCGAATACATCTTCTCCCATCAATATTTCAAACAAACGATCTGAATCCTCCGCGTCGTTTACAGTTACTCTTAGTAGTGTCCTAAATTCGGGGTCCATCGTAGTAGACCACAGTTGATCAGGGTTCATCTCACCAAGACCCTTATACCTTTGAACTGAAATCTTTGCATTCGGATTATCACCTTTCATTTCTTCTATGATAACATCTCTTTCTTCATCTGTGTAAGCATATTTGGATTGCCGTCCCTTTGATAGTTGGTATAGTGGAGGTTGTGCAATGTACACGTGACCTTCCATGATAGCTCTCTTCATAAATCTCCACAAGAATGTCAAAATCAGTGTCCTTATGTGAGCTCCGTCGACGTCGGCGTCAGTCATTATGATAATTTTTGAATATCTTAGTTTTTCAGGGTTGAAAGCGCCTTCGTCTTCCTCAGCATTACCCACACCCGCGCCGAGTGCTTTGATAATTGTCTGAATTTCGTTATTTTGGAAAACCTTAGCTAAATTTCTTTGCTGTCTTTCTACATTCAAAATTTTACCTCGCAATGGAAGTATCGCCTGTGTCCTTCGGTCCCTACCGGTCTTTGCAGAGCCCCCAGCTGAATCTCCTTCAACTAGGTAAATTTCACACTCTGCAGGATTTCTAGATTGACAGTCTGCAAGTTTTCCAGGTAGGCCCCCGCCCTCTAGAACTCCTTTTCTCCTCGTTAGGTCCCTCGCCTTTCTCGCAGCTTCTCTTGCTTTAGAAGCGAGAACAGCCTTCTCGACAATCGACTTTGCAATATTCGGGTTCTCTTCAAAATGTTCTCCTAATTTTTCGTTTACGATACTTTCAACTATTCCTTGAACCTCGTTACTGACTAATTTGTCTTTGGTTTGGCTAGAAAATGATGGGTCAGGGTGCTTTACGGAAATTATTGCAGCCAACCCTTCTCTCACATCATCACCAGAAAGGCTAGAAATATTTTTCAGAAGTTTACGGGATTGAGCATAACTGTTCAGGGTTCTTGTCAGTGCGCCTCGCATTCCAGATAGGTGAGTGCCTCCATCTCTGTTACGAATTATGTTAGTGTAACACTGTATCGATTCACTGTACGCATCAGACCACTGCATCGCAATTTCAACAGATATAGGGCCGATTTCAACTTCTCTTTCACCTGAGATATGAATCACTTGCTCGTGCAAGATAGCCTTGTTTGCATTGATTTGAGTGACGAATTCACTGATTCCTCCATTGTATTCATGCTCAAAAACTAACTCATCGGAGTCTCTTTCATCCTTGATTATAATCTTCAACCCTGCATTAAGGAATGCAGTTTCTTTCAATCTAGTGTTAATTATGTCCAAATCAAATTCTACAACGGTAGTGAAAACTCCTAAATCAGGTTTGAATTTGATTGTCGTTCCTGTTGAATTAGAAGTTCCCACTTCCTCGATATTATTTACGGGAACTCCTGCTTCATACCTCTGGAAATACCTCTTTCCATCTCTTTCGATAGTCATCTCGAGGAACTCAGAAACGGCATTTACGGCTGAAACACCAACTCCGTGAAGCCCGCCTGATACCTTGTAAGAACTGTTATCGAATTTTCCTCCTGCGTGAAGTTTTGTCATAATTACCTCTGCAGCAGAAATGCCGTATTCTTCATGGACGCCCACAGGAATACCTCTGCCGTAATCTACAACGGATAGTGAACCGTCATCGTGGATTATTACATCAATCTGGGGGTTGTGGCCTGCCAAGTGTTCGTCTACGGCGTTATCGACAACTTCCCATATGCAATGGTGTAAAGCGGAGCCGTCGTGCGGGTCGCCAAGGTACATCCCCGGTCTTTTTCTTACTGCTTCAAGCCCTTCCAAAACTTGGATGGATTGTGCTCCATATGTATCAGACATTATTTCACCTAATTTAGTCGGAAATTTATACTTCTTTTGAATAATTTTTGCTATTCCAAATTTGTTTTTTCTAGGCTCAGAATTTTACGGATTTTTAGTCACGATTTGCGCCCAGTCATTTGAAAAGATTATATTTCCCAACCTCTAAAATGATGCTATTGTAGGAGGTATATGAACATAGTCAAAAATATGCTTTTTTTCAGTAGTTTTAACTACAAAAATATCCCGCCCTAAGTAATATTTTGTACGATTTAACAGAGTGATTGGATTCAAATTACAATCGTAAGCGTTAATGAAGGAGTGCAGGTCGCCAAAAGCATGGCTGACCCAAAAATATGTGTGTCGCTTGACGGAATAACCGTTGATGAAATGATTGAAGAAGCGGCGAGAGCGAACCTAGCAGGGGCAGATATGGTCGAAGTTAGGTTTGACAGATTGTTCCTAAACAAGCCTGACCCTACAATCAGCGAAGAAGAGGAAGGAGAAGTCGCAAAAATGCCTCCAGAAAACCAATGGGACACAAAGAATTTCTCCGAAATCGACATTGAATCTTCAATCGCGAACCTGAAAGAAGGCGTTCCCCTTCCAGTTATTTTTACTGTAAGACCTGTTTCTGAGGGCGGATTCTTCCCCGGTATAGAATCAGAAAGGATTGAAGTCTTGACAAAAGCAATTCAATCTGGAGTTAGCTGGGTGGATTTGGAATTGTCGATTGATGAAAAAGAACGAAACGGACTTATGGACATGGCGTCTGATAATAATTGCAAGGTAGTTGCCTCCAAGCACGACATAAATGGAATCCCAAACTCAAGTGAAATTGTATCATTAGTTAGAGAAAACCAAAACTCTGGAGATCTTGTCAAATTCTGCGGTAACGCAAGAAGTCACGGGGACGCTCTTCAAATTGTGGAAGCTGCCACTGAACTAAAAGGAGAAGGTCTTTACCACTCTCTTATGGCTCTTAATTCAGGAGGAGACTGGGCAAGAATCCATGCTCCTATACTAGACCAAAGTTTGGTTTATGCAACATTGCAAAATGATTTCCAAATCTCAGAAAGAGGTTTAGTGAACGTTAGGGACCTTCGTGATGCATGGACTCTTCTTGAGTACTAACCGTCCTTTTTTGCTCAAGAGAGGGTATCATCTCTGATTGAATTTGGCTCCCTGTTTGTACCAAACTAACTCCAAAATTCATATATTTTTTATTCAAAAATATTGGAATTGCAAATAAACCGAGCACCATTCCACAACATGCGATTGAGACTGTCCAAGGAGGTAGAATTGTTGACCGGTCCTCTGAGACTACAGAAATGTAGGCTGCAATTGTTGTTTCTGATAAAGCATCGCCAGTGTGTGAATTGTTTGTGTTATCTATTACCAAATGAAAATGCTGAACTTGTGTTCCACCGAATATACTAGAGGAAATTTCTGGTGAATCCAAACTTACTGAAAATGTAACTTGCCTGACATTCTCATACTCATGTGCATCTCTAAAAGAATTCCAACCTACAAATGAGAAACTTCTCCATTCGGGAGGAACTTCGTTGACAGGATCATCATCATCCCCACTTTCTTTTAAGCCCCAAGCGCCGTGTGCTATATCATATGCTGATGAATATCTGTCGTACTGGTTTGAAGTCAATAAGTAAACATCAACTTCTGGAGAAATTGAATCGTTATAACTCTCCACAGTCACGCAAAAAGTTGTTCTTTTTTGGTAATCAAGATTTAGTTTTAGTACTCCAACCGAGTCTTCACTTACCAACATTGTAGTCTGAAAATCATCTCTAAGATATGACAACTCTAGTCCGCTTTCCCAAGTCATCCAGGGTTCTTCAGGAGAATTATTCCAATTCCCCGAACTTGTAGTCTCAACAGAAGCAGGCTCTGTATCACCACGATACGGTTCTTCAAAAAAATTGTAATTAATCGACCAAGGAACTCTCGCCTGTCTTTCTACTGTTTTATTCCAATCTGGAGTTTTGAAATCCCCACCATCACAAGCAGAATTTGCAATCACGTTGGTTGATGGAATTGATACAGACACAAAAATTGCTGAGAGAAAAATTAGGAATGATTGGAACCCTGCTTTGTAAATCAAACCATTCCCTCTTTCTAATTCATGAAAAGGGGGTTAATCGGTTTTCCCTTCATGGGCGCCTTCTAAGTGGCCTTACATAACCTGAAGATTCATTTCGACGTTGGTCTTTTGAAAGTATCTTCGGTGCAGGCGGAGGGTTGTGTTGGTCCATCCCCAGAACACCTCCATATGATTCAACCTCATCGACATCATAGGTCGCAGCCGCTTGCTCTGCCTCCTCTTCGATTTCAGTTGGGCTCCTCATGACAGCCCAGCCGAGTATCAATACAGCGACGATTAGTGCAATAACTAGCAAAGACTCTTGACTTGCGTCAACAAACCACTCCTGCCAATCTTCTATTGAGAAATCTGAAAGACTTGGGGGTGAACTATCCTTCGGTTGAACGTTGATCACATGATCTTCAGTAACACAAACTCCCATTCCATCACAAACTTGTATCCTGATGGTCTTCTCTCCTACCGTATTCCAGCTTGCAGCAAGCCTGACACCATCTGAACTGGAAGGAGTCATGTATTCGTCATCAGAAATATTGTTCCCATCTGTATCTTCATTTATGTCGAACTCCCACTTGATTTCTATGGTCGATGGAATTCTTTCATCTCTATCGGTATACAAACCATCGTTGACATCCAGGTCCCTCCAAACAACGTATTCCTCTAGATTCTCTTTGTCCGAGACATTTGCGTCTAAGATTATAGATTCGTCGACAACTGTCTCGTCCTGAATTAACAATCCACCGATGACGGGTGCATGGTTGACGATGATAGTAAAGGATGCACGAGTTACATCTCCTGTTAGGTAAGAATCCCTAACTGTCAATGTTACAATATATTCACCTGAACGTTCGTATGAATGCCAAGGCATTGGCTCATGAGATATCGGGCTTGCATCTCCAAAATCCCATGAATACTCAACTATTCCATTCCATTCCGAGTGATTGGATTCCAGTGGGACAAATCTTCCCTCATACTTTCTATCTCCATCTCTGGTACCAAAGGAATCGAAATATAGCATCTGGTTCAATGATGTCACAACATTTCCATCGTCGTCAAAGGTATGAGACCAAGCTGTAGGAGATTGTCCTGGTGCGATTGGTGTCGAAGAGGTGATCAATTCCCCATCCAACCATGCATCTAAAATCCTGACTGTGATTAATGGTTTGGGATTACTAATTCTAATAGAGAGGGACCTGGGTTGGCTTAATTCTCCGTTTTCGTCTATGACCACAAGTGTTACTAAATGTTCACCTGGGCTCGAGAAGTTGTAAGTGAAGAGATTTTTGTCAGAGGTAAACCCATCTGAAAAAGTCCAAGAGAAATTCAAATCGGATGAGTCACCAATGCTACCGTCTGGGTCATAGCTAGTTCTTCCATCGAATGTATAAGGTACATCTACCTGCCCGTCATCTACCCTGAAGTCGATAATAGGGCTTCCTGCGCTTCCTGAATCCCTAACAATAAAATTAGACACTGGTAATTGGTTGAGTACATTTACTATCAACTGGGTAGAAGATGTACCTCCGTCGTTATCGGTGACGGTGAGATTGACGTATTTTATACCAGGCGTGGACCATGCTACCTCGGGATATTGTTCCGCTGAACTTAGAGAAGAGAATACGTTCGTCCGGTCGACTACACCACCAGCTAAATTTACTCCCTCATTGAAATCCCACATCCAAGAAACAATTTCACCATCTGGGTCTTCGAAAACATCCGGCATCCTCAGAGGCGTGTATGTTTCTATGTTGAGTTTACCGTTGAAGGTTACCTCTGGTAGGCGGTTGTTCAGGATTATTTCCAAGAACATTACACCTGAATTTATTCCATCTGAAACAGTAAGTGTCACGTTGTAATATGTTGTCGCAGAAAGACCATCTTCCCAACTGTGAAATGCTCTATAGAGGCCTTTGCCAGATTGAATATTGCCGTCACCCCAGTCCCATGTGAAAATCAAATGATCGATAGGAACATTGTCATTTGATCGTGCTGCGTCAAACTGGATTATCTGGCCTGTCAAAATTGAAATGTTATCGATTACAATTTGATTATTCACGGTGATTACCGGAATTGGTTCAGAATCATCTGTTACGTTTACTGAGACAATATTGGAGCTTGACCATGTTCCTCCTTTATCTAAAACTCTCAATGTTGCATTGTACTCACCGATGTCAACATACGGCCTGACTGGATTCTTTAGAGATGAAGTGTTTCCGTCTCCAAAGGTCCAAGCATATGCAACGGGATCATCGAGATAAGGCATATCATCCATGTTCAAGGAAAGTCCCCAAGCATCAACTCCTCCTCCATTAAATCGTACATTCTCCCATGTCTGAACTTCAGGGTTTTCTACTGATGCGTTGGATTGAGGAGCCATATTTGACAAAAATTGCCCACCGGTTTGATCAGTGTCGATGACATCGCCAAGCATGTCAGTCATTGTGAGGTGGAAAGTGTGTAATTCGCTACTTTTCGCAGTAAACCAAACTTTTGTTGGGACATCAACTCCTCCACCAGCTTGTACTCTAGCCTCGATTCGATCGAGTGCGATTCCTGATGCATTTCGAACTTCAATCTCGACATCAAGGTCCTCGAAAAAGGCGTTTGAAAGTACATTAAACTCCAATTCTGCTGTATCTACAGAACCATCGCCATCCCGGTCTTCAAATTGGGTTGAGTTAACGCTTAAAGTCGCAGGTGATGTAATCCTTGCAGCCTCTACATCGATTGTTCCTTGAGGGTAAGACCCTCCACAGGATGTGTAATCACAGTCACCTAAAGTAGAACCATACCAAGTTATAGCCCATATTTCATCTGTCAAATTTCCAAATCCGGGAACGAGTGAAGTTCCCACAGCACCGTTGAAATTGATATCGCTTCGCGTGTATGTTCCATCCGAGGTTGCCCGACTCATTATCACGCCATCCATACCGGGGGCATCACCGGTAAATCTCATCGTAAGAGGGGCAGGAGACGCTGAACCAGGAGTGAATTTGAAAACTCTTACACCCCAGCCTTCGACAGAATTTCCAGTACTGGAATATGGCGCTGTCCAATCGCTATTTGATGCGGCAGGCTGTATTCTACAAAAATCTGAAGAGCCACATGCAGGGGTCATGTAAAGATTGGATAACCCGTAAATTCCCTGGTCGCTATCAAGAGTTGCAGCTATGGTGAAATTTGCAAAAATGTCTCTGAAGTCACTTCCAATTACTCCTGGCGTTGCACCTACAGGTGACCTTGCAACATATTCAATTCCAGCGGCACCATCTGCTGAGGATTGAACGAGTTGCCTAATCGCTGGACCTCCGCCTAAGTGGTCTGCGATGTATAGTAGGAAAATGAATCCGCCTCCGTAATCTGCTATTCTTTGATTCCACCACCTTACAGAGTATTGGCTTGATGAGGTCCAGGCGTTAACGTGGCCATACAATGTTGAGGAACCACCAAAACACAAAAACGCAGCCATGTCTGCAGCACCTTCATCTATCCACAAGTTCTCGTTTGGGTCAAGTGCATTGTGCATTAAGTGTTGGAGTTCGTGCGCCAGGATGACTTTAGACCAGGAAAGAGGAGCATCGTCAATATCAATAAAAATCGCTTCTCTACTTGCAGACATACCTGGAGAGAAGTATCCACCTATGTTGTAAGCCCCATCGATAGCGTAGATTACAACTTGTATCTGGCAGTTATTATCAACATCCGGTGGAGCAATTCCTCTTCCATCAAAATAATCCTTACCAAAATAAGTCATCAAGGTTGGATAAACTGTGCTATCCCAAGTGCTGGCCCAGTTGTTTAGGATTGTGGATGAAAGAGTCCGTCCGTCTTGGACCATAAAGGCAGCAGTTGAGGTCGTTTTCTGAACTGTTACATCCAGTTGCCCACCCGAACTTGGAACTGTTAAGGAATCGCCTTCGCTGTGAGGGGTGCAAGCTCTCCCTGAGGTTTGTGATTGAGGAGATGTCGCTATATCCACACCCGGCATACCAGCATCAATCCAAGCATTCTTCATCATTCTGGTAGCACTGAATAGTTGTTCATCCATACCAGGCATCATGTAGGGGTGAGAATCTTTAGCCACGAAATCCGATATATCTGCGAATACCGGTTCGATTTCCTCGTTTGAAACCATAGTTTCAGAATTTGAGGTTTCACTTTGACCATCAGCACTTGCTAGTGGTGATGCGATTGAAAGCAAAAAAATTAGAATGATAGAAAAAGGTGCATTAGAGCATCGTTCAGACATTTGAATCACCACCTCGAATCGTATTACAGACCGCAATTAACCCTAATCTGATGAGGTATTTAATACTCAGCGAGTATGGCGTCATATATGCGAAAAGTGGTAACACTGTTTTTCGTTGTAGCGATGATTAGTCAAGTAACTTCAATATCTGGCCACGATAATGATGCTAATCAATTACAAAATTGCGACTTCCAGTTCGATGGAGAGAAAGCGAATAGTTCCGTCTCATTTCAAACTTCTTTAGGCCCCAGAGTTCCTGGAAGCGAGGCAAGTTCAGCGCTTCGTGAATCGATTAAACAAAATCTAACCGGTTGGAAAATTATAGAAACAACACACTTTGTTGACGGCATGATATTGACTAATTTGTTTGCTACATGGAATTACGGTTTAGGTTCAGAAGTTATGTTGGCTGCGCACTACGACACAAGGGACCGTGCTGAAAGAGACCCTGACCCAAATTTGACAATGACGCCAATACTTGGAGCAAATGATGGTGCTAGTGGCGTAGCAGCACTGATCGAGCTTGGAAGAATAATTCCAAGCATGAATCTTAACCACGAAATTACCTTGTTCTTTACAGATGGTGAGGATCAAGGCGAATACCCTTCGTTTTTAGGGGCAAAGGCTTGGTCAGAAAATCTATCTAACGAAGATGCCGATAAAATCGAATCGTTCATTTTATTGGATATGATTGGAGATGCAGACCTTACAATATCAAAGGCATATCCAGGAAATGACACACTTTGGGAGAGAGTCGAGATAGCAATAGATTACTTGGGAGATAATTGCGAGAGTTATAATACGGACTATTATGACAATTCCACAATGGTTTCAGTTGGTGACGACCATGTTTGGGCTATCGCAAAAGGCATCCCTGCAATCGACATTATCGACATTAAATATGGCCCGAATGCTACTGAATTTGGAGGCCATTGGCACACTCACAATGATACCGCCGACAAAGTCAGCGCTGAATCATTGAGCAAAATAGGAATTTTAGTTGAATATGGTCTAAGGGAAGGTATTTGGATAGATGCAAGGAACACCACCGATTCCACTGCTGAGTCACAGGAAGAAACTGGCATTATTTCAAGTGTCGAAGATGAAAAAATTGTAGAAAACACATCAGTAGGACTAATATTTATAGTAATGATTATGATAGTTTGGGGCAATTTATTTTATTTCATAATCGCGGATAATCAAAGCAAGGTCTGAAATCCGCGCACATACTCGCAGACAACATAGCGGAGGTGGGAAAATCGTGGATGAAGAAAAAAAACGATTGGCCTCGCTAAGACAAAGGGTTCAATCAAAATTAATTGAATCGAGGGTCAAATCTAAGAGATTGGAAAGAAAGGCGAGCGAAGAAATCGTTGTCAAAGTCAAATCTTCTACAGAAGATGAGACATACGAAGAAAATTATGATTTTGAAGATGAAAGAAACACAAACCTAGCCTCTACTTTAGTTTTGATTGGAGCAGTTATGGGAATAATTTCAGGCATCCTAATTCTTCAAGGTAATCCCTCAGAATTGTTGGATTCATCTCTCTTCAAAAATAATGAAGCATTAGATATCCACGGGTTGGTTTTAGATTCAGATGGTGATTCACTTACCAATGTCACCATCGAGTTGGTCGACCCTGATACTGGTTCAACAATAAAAGATACAACCACAGACGTCAATGGAAGATATATTCTTGAGAATGTGGCAGTAAAACAATATGAGTTACATATTGCAAAACAAGGTCATGAAACCGTAATTGTAATCTTCAAACCACAACCAATTGGAATATCCCCTGTAACTCTGCTAGAAGGAGATGGGGAGAGAACAAAGGACGAGTTGTCAGAAACTGAAGGATGGTCAATGGAAAATGCGGTGGCCCTAGCTACGATTGAAGGACTTATCACTGTTGGTTGTGCATTGGTTGGCGTTCATGCTTCATTTGAAATAAAAAGAGGCAAAAAATACAGAAGAACACAAGCATTGTGTTGGGTAGCATTATTTTCTAGAGGTCTAATTTTATTCGGACCCGCTTTAATACTATTCGGGATGATATTGTTAATGTTCAACAAAGAAAACTTCGAGGATCAGAGAGCTTTGGAGGCTTTTTGATGTACTTGATAAGCGTCGAAGGTGGCGACGGTTCTGGAAAAGGTGAGGCGGTAAGGCTAATTTCCATATTAGCAAAAAAAATGGCATTCCCTAATGTCCATGTTACCCATGAGCCTAGGAGACACAGTGAGTTGGGAAAATTAGCACTTAGTGCTGTTAGTAAAGGCAACAAAACGCCTCTTCAAGAAGCAGGCTTGTTTGCGGCAGATAGGGTAGACCACTCCCACACATGGATTAAACCGAGATTGCTTAAGGGCGATTTAGTGATTTCAGATAGAAACATACATTCGAGTCTCGTATATCAAGGAGTAGTGGGTAATTTAGGACTAGATGAAGTTGCAAAAATGAATGCGGCTGCAATGATACCTGACCTCGTTATCTGGATTGATTGCGACCCTAAAAAAGCGATGAAAAGAATAAATTCAGGCACCTTGAGGATGGCCGGCGAAAAACATGAGTACTTTGAAACAACTGAAATTCAAACAAAGATTAGAGCCGGATTCAAAGGAATATTATCTGGGGAGATAAAAACTCCATCTCCGTTCGACAAATGTAACATTGTTGGCCCGGTACTCAACGAAAGTGGCCTTGATGAGTTAGAGAAACAACTTTCTGACGTTCTGAGTTCTTTTTTTAATAAAAAGCCAGAACCACTCAATGTAAATGAGGACGAAGTCGATAGGCACTTACTTAGAAGGCTAAGTGCTGGCGTCCAGACCCAAAAGAGACTTCCTGGAGCTCCTAGCCAACATATTTCTTTAATGGAAGATTGGCTTGACGGAATGTCTCCATCAAAATGGATGGAACTTGCTGAATCTGAATGGGATGAAAAAAGGGCCAAAAAATCAGATGTGCCTCACAGACCTATCGCCCATTCAACATGGGCTGTTCTCGGAACATTATCATTAACTGATTCTACGGATGTGCCATCTTTACACAAGCAATTGGGACCCGTGCGTTCGGTGACAAAAAGACACACTCAAAGGATTGTGAAATGGCTTGAGCAGGAAAACTGGATACACAGGCAACAAAATCATGTCCCATTCGCTGAGGCTCAGATGTTTAAGTTGAGAAAAGGGCGACTGGGTTACGGCCGTTTGTGCCTCGCGATGTGGCCATTGAGGTCTGCATTAGGAAGTTGGAGGCGATCAAACCCGAATAGTGATTGGAAAAATGCAATTTCTGACATTTTACAAGGAAACGATGGTAAGAAGCCTAGTTTAAGCGTAAGAAAGTCAGTAGAATTCGTGTTTGAAAGATTGAATCTTTTGTCTAGTGGACATGCGAATTGTCCTGTGCCACAATCGTTCGAAGAATTAGTGGTATGGTGGTCAATTGAACCACCGAAGTGATTACTCTGATTCTGTATCTGGTAATCTAAACTTCGTGTTTAATGGCAATTCAACCTGTTCTGGTTTGAAATCAAAATATACTGGTCTCGCTGCAAAAGATGAAGATAGGAATAACCCTACGAATATCCCGAATGGTAGTCCTGTGAGTAAACGCATTGTAGCGTTTGACTCATATGAAGTAAGCAACTGAGTGAATCCGTCAAAACCCATAGGAGCTATGGACAAAAATGCGATTAGTAGCATTAATTTCATCCTGTAGTCGTTTTTGTACACAAATTCCATTTTATTATCTGGGATGATTGAAAAGAATGTGTCTCTAATCGTCCATCGATTGTAACCTCTTCTTGAAAATAATAATCCCCCAATCGCTAATCCAGCAAATATGCCTATATCTCTGACGCACACAGGCATTTGATTATCATTTATTTTCCAACTTCTCTCAGCTTTGTTATGACAATTGAAGTCTCCAAAACCGTAGATAAAAGCCGCATAAAAATCCAACTCACCCCAAGCAAAAATACCATGCTCGCTTTGATTATGACCTAATTCTGCATTGCTATCAATTTGGACGTTCCCCCACGAATCATCGGAATAGTAATCCATAGCATTCGCCCTTCCTGACAATTCTGGAACTGTTCCAGATGGAAGATAAAAAGGGACTAAGAAGAATGAAATTACGAAAAAACTGCAAATTCCTCCAACCCAGAGGCCAATTTTCTGTTCCCGGCTTCTGTTCGTTAAGCCGTTCTTCTCCATGGTAATACCAAAGATGATTAGCGGATATATTTTGTTATAGCGACATCAGCCTCACACATGCAAGAGAAGGTTGGTTGGCGTAGAGCCTTCTCGGCTTCTGTCGTGTTGGGCCTTTATTCAGGGTTCATGATAACTATTGGTATTCTATCTAGTATCGGAACTGAATATTTCCTAGAAGCCTTCGTCACATGGGGTTCTGTAATCGTTCTATCCGCATTAATTTTGACTCCGATTTTAGCAAATGGTAGGAAGAGAGGAGTGGAAAGTTCTGTAGTTTTTGTGGAAAAATACAGAAAAATACTCTCAGATTACAACGAAGGCAAAGGAGGATGGAGGACCCTTTCTCACGTCAGGGATAGCGGAAGCGGGGTCCTAATCACACTCAGTAACTCATCCAATCCATTATTGATTATCGAAAAAATTGCAAGTAATGACATTGATTGCAAGATAATCTTCAGGTTCTCAAAACATGAAACTGATTTGCGTGATAGAGTATTGAAAATATTGGATGAACGATTCGTTGAAAATAGAGTACAGAAAAAAGCTAAGTCCATTCATGTTAACCCAATAATCGAAATAGATAGAAATTCAATAGTAACGAAAATTTTGATGATTTGCCCTCCTTTAATCCTCCTTGGCACTATTGGTTTCAGCGAAATGATTCCAAACCTACTGATTTCCACGATTCTTGGATTCTTTGTTGGAGGATTCCTAGGAGGATTAATTGCTACCAATCGTTTACACTGATTGGCGAAATGCAAATTGATATATCATGTTCTGAATTAGTTAGGGTTGAGGTGGAAAAATGGCAACTGTCGAAGGGGAAATTTCTAGATTACAGAATAAAGACCAATCGATACGTAGGAGGGCTGTAAGAAACCTATTTGATTTTGATAACCCAACAGCACTGAAGGGATTTGTAAAGCTACTCACCGACAAAGACCAGTGGTTCAGAAGTAAAGCTATTGAAGCACACCGTAAATGGGCACAAAATGGAGATGACATCCGTCCTCTTATGCAGGTCGATAAACGAATTGCTGCCGAGATATTACAAACTGTAAGAGATATTGAAATCGCTAAGGAATTATTTGAAGATGGTGACCACATAGTAAGAGCATTTTCTGCCAAAATACTGGCTGATGATGAGAGCCTGCATCAAATAATGTCAGAAGATGCACATCACTCGGTTCGAAGTATTGCTGCAGAACATACTCAAGATTCTAATTTAGTATCAAAACTAATTCAGGATACTCATCCTTCGGTAATTACGAAGGCTTTACGCAATGCTTCTGATCTGGATTTGAATTTACAAGATGAAGTGATCTCCAGATTACTCGAGTCAAATGACGAACAATTGAGAGGTGAGGCTTCCAATTTTGCTATTAAAAAGGGTGGAAACTTGATGATTTTAGCTCTAAAAGATAATAGCCCAAAGGTAAGAAAAAATATTTCAAGATTGGTCAAACAGAAGATTGTAGATGTTGATGAAAGAATAGAGTTGATAGCATCTCATAGTCCAGAAATAATTGCTCAGTGGCTAAAGGGTAGACATGATAAGGAATCGAATGAACTTAGATGGAAACTAATCGATAACATCGAAATTTCTCCACTAGTTCGAAGCAAATTGATTGAACAGATGGAAGGTAAAACTGAAATCGACATGCGTAAGGTGAAACTATTGACAAAAAATTCTAATGAATTGGTAAAAATATCTGCTACTAACTTATCTGCCTCCTATTATGAACTAACAGGTGAGGAAGAATGAATTCGGGTCTACATTTCCATATCGATGCGAACGATGGAGCAAGTAGAAGATTCGGTGTTACAATTACTGTTGATGGGCCATTCTCAGAAAATATACTCGAATTTAGATTCCCGAGGTGGGTCCCTGGCTCATATTTTATCAGGGAACCAATCCAACACCTTACTGACCTATCTGCAAAAATCGACGGTAGTGATGCGACAATCAAGAGGGTAGAGGTCGATGGTGTACGAATTCAAGGAGTTAGAAATGCGAAAAGTGTAGAGGTAAGTTACCGCCTTTTGGCGACTGAAATGACTTGTCGGGCAAATCATTTTGACGCATCACATCTACACATGATGCCACCCTATACTTGGATGATTCCTTCAAGAGGAATAGATAAAACTAGATTAGATTTTAGACATAAAGTAACTCTTGATAAGCCAAAAAAGTGGACAACAGCAACTCAATTACCTGGTAAAGAAGGTGAATGGTACGCTGAAGGAAGGGATGAATTATTGGATGGCATTATGGAATCCAATGCAAATGAAATGTTTTCATTCGAAGTTGATGGATGCAAGCAATATCTCAAGATATGGGATTCTGGTGGATTTGAAAATTCCTTGTCACGAACCGATGAATTCCTCACAAGTATGGAGAAAGTTGTAAGAGAGCACTACGCATTATTTGGAACTCCTGATTGGAAGGAATACTATACGATCCTTCACCTTACTGAATCCGGTAGAGGTGGTCTTGAGCATCTGAGAAGCCAAACCTCAATGATGCCAAGAAAGGCGTTACAGGAAGGAAATGAAGACGATTGGAGAGACCTAATATCCTTGTTTAGTCATGAGTTTTTACATCAATGGAACGTAAAGAGACTTCGACCAAAGAATTTCTTAGACTACGACCTTCAAAAAGAGGTCCATTCAGACTTGTTGTGGTGGTTTGAAGGCCTTACATCTTGGTTAGGAGATGTGATTTGCTTACGAAGCGGTGCATGGTCAGAAGAAGATTACAGGAAAGACTGGACTAGAAAACTCAAAAGACACTTACAAAGGAATGGAATGGCACATGAATCGCTCCAAGAGAGTAGCAACGATGCTTGGATTCATCTATATTGCCCAAATAGTTACAGTCGTGAAGTACACATATCTTACTATCTTGAGGGAGAGTTGGCAGTTTTCTGCTTGGACGTTGAACTGCGAAAAAGGTCAAAAGGTAAATTTGGGCTAGATGATGTACTTGTCAACTTGTATAACAAACACCACATCGGAACAGAAAATCCAGGAATTTCCCATTCAGATATAAAACGTGAAATTGTAAATCTCGAAGGAGGAAGAAGGCTAGGTGCTTTCTTGGACAAACTTGTAGGAGAGCGCAATTCCATGGTAATAGAAGAATCTGTTAAAACGATTGGAATGAAAATGATGCCAGACAAAGAATACAAAGGTGGATGGTTAGGTCTAAACCTTTCAGTCAGCCACGGTGTGGTAAAAGTATCCACACACCATTCAACCTCACCCTGCAGAGAATTAATTCACACTGGTGATGAAATAATTGCAATTGATAATCTCCGAATAAAATCTGGACCCGATTTAAATTCCGCAGTATACGGGAAAATTGGAAAAAATGTCGAATTAGTAATATGCAGAGAAGGAGTACTGAAGACAGTTAATGTAATTCCAGCAGAAAACCCAAATTATAAGGTAAAATTAGAAGGTAAAGGAAATAAGATTTGGAAGTCTGTTTCCTCTACAAGGCAGTAATCACTCTTTCTCAGATAATTCCTCTAATGTAACATGTATGGGGGGTAGATCGTGTGCAATTGTATGTTTGCTAGTCTTTGGAGAATACAGACTAGGACTATTACACATATCAAGAACGTCTTGCTTGGTTATGCTTTCAACACCGCAATTTGGCCAAACATCTACTGAAATAGATTCATCGTTCAGATAGTCAACCAGTATTGCAGGCACTCGATTCAAACCTAAACAGATGGCTACTGAATGTCTATGATGTCCGTCCAAAATTGACCCTGTCGCTTCGTCCACCAGTATTGGTTTCGTAAAACCACCCCATTTTTTCGTCATCTCAAGAAGCTTATTGCGATTTTTTATTTTGATTTCTTCATGAGGTTTTAGCCATGAAATTGACACAAGTGTAACATCATCGGCCTCCCACGACATACATCATACGAATCGTAGGTTTGGGATAATTCTTTGCTAAGTTTCATACTGGAGTGAAACATGAGGGATAATGGATTTGCCGATTTAGAGGGCATTTCGATTAATGATTTGATCCCTTCTAATGATGAATTATTCAAAGTAATCAATAATTTCTCTAAAAATGGATTTGGGGCGTGGATTGTTGGCGGTGCTGTTAGAGACTGCTTGCTTGGCAAAATCCCAAGTGAATTTGATTTGTGCACTACAGCTACTCCTGAGCAGGTAAAATCAATTTTTGATGAAACAATACCAACTGGGGAAAAATACGGAACCATAACTGTGAAATCTGGAGAATCGTTATTTGAAGTTACTACGTTGAGAACTGAAATGGATTATGGAGATGGGAGAAGACCAGAGATTGTAAACTGGGGGAGTAGTCTCTCAGTTGACCTTTCAAGGCGTGATTTCACGATTAATTCGATGGCATATGATTTGGAAAGAGAATTGCTATTCGACCCATATAGCGGTGTTTCAGACCTAAAAATGGGCGTGCTAAAAGCAGTAGGAGATGCTCATGAAAGATTAGCAGAAGATGGTCTAAGAATAATGCGAGCCTACAGATTCATGGACCGAGGAAACAGCGGGATATGGGAGCCAGATTATGCTTTATCCACTGCATTAATCGACAATCGTTCAATGTTGAGCCTCGTTTCAGTAGAACGTATTTGGATGGAGTTCTCTAGAATAATTCTTGGGGAAAATGCTACACACATACTCAAGAGGATGAACCAGGACGGGATTTTATTCTCAATATTGCAGGAGCCGATAGGCGGTGAACTAATATCTAAATTAACTGAGGTATCATGTGATTTAGAGTCGAGATTAGCATTATTGTTCTCTAACACAAAATCCACCAAGTTAGAAGAAATTCTTAACAGATTAAAAATATCTAACTACACAACAAAAAGAACGATTTTACTTCATTCGATTATTGGAAAATCGCCAGATTTAGGCGATGTAAGGCTCTATAGAAAGGTGATTGGAAGAGATGTTAATTCACATTTAGAACTTCATCGCGCCTTGGGATATTCTTACGAAAATATTGAGAAATCAATTCAGCACCCAATTGATATTAAGCCAATAGTTGATGGCAATTGGATTATGAAAAGAACCGGTTTACAACCAGGTGTAAAATTAGGCAAATTGAAAGATTGGTTGTACAGAATTCAAATTGAAAGAGGGCATTCATCGATTGATGAAGTGGAATCCATTTTGTGCACATTACCTTGGGACGTGGGTGTTGAAAGCGAGTGGCCGGGTCTCACATGGCCCTAATCATACATTTTATTGAATATTAATAGTTGGAAATGACATGGCCGATTCCAAGTGGGCAACTAATCTGGGTTGGTCGTTTATTGCTTTAGGATTCTTCTCATCAATTATTTTCCCACCGCTTGGATTTGGTTGTTGTTTTTTGGGTGCAATTTTTCTTGCAATAGGCGGGATGCAGGCAGTACAGAATACGGGATTCGACCAGGGATCAGTAAAACTTGTCCAAAACGAAGCAGGACAATGGGTTTGGGGTGCGAGTGCAAACCAAAATGGTTCTATTGCATACAACTCACAAGATAACCAAATTCTTTCTCGAGTGATTAAAGAGATTAGAGATGGCAAATCTCTCAATACTCTTGAAGACAATGAATTAGACATACTGGCAAATGCATACGGAATTACAAGTGGTAGTGCTATGCAGAAAATAGAGGCTTTGGAAAATTCCGAATTGGCCGCATCTGCATTGTTATTAGGTAGCACAGCAGGTTCTGTTGCTATGGTCGACATTCCTGAACCTGTGACAGCAAAAAGTAAGGTTGAGCAAATAAAACAGATTGCTAAAGAAAAGGTTAGCGAGGAACTAAATGTTGATGTTGATGAAATTATTGAATCGGATTCTAATGAGGTTAACGATATATTGTTAGACCAATTGTCAAAAGAAATTAGAAAACGAGACCTAACACCAAAAGGATTCATTGAACTAGCGGATTTGAATCAAGATGATTCATTAGATGCAATGGAAATCGCAGGCGCTCTTACCGCTGCGATTGGAATGACAATTCCGGTTTTCCTAATCCAAAACACACTATCTCAATTTGACATTGATAACGATGAAAAGTTGAATGTTAGTGAATTGAATCTTCTTTGGGATAAGTTGGGAATCGAGTACGAGGATGAAATCGTTGAAGAAGAAGTAATCGAGGAAGAAGTAATCGAAAAAGAAATAGAAACTGAACAAGAAGTTGAAGAAGTGGTTTCTGAAGAGATTGAAATTACGGAAAATATACACGAAGAAAACCTAGTCGACGAGTATGCTGAGGAAATTGTTGAGGAAATAGAACCAACAGAAAATCAAAACGATGAAGTTGTTTTGATGGAAGAGCCAAAAGAAAGTAGTGAGGACCTAACATCGGATATCGATACAGACTTTGAAAGGTTTATCGTAGAACTTTCCGAAGCTGTTCTGAGCAGTGATAGAAGGAACATCTTGAAAAGACAGACACACGGATACACATTTAGTTTCAAAATTTCAAAATTTGAAAGAACTTTATTGGGCAATCCTGAATATCGTGGTGGGCAATCTATCCATGGCTTGATTGACGGAGGTCCATTTGAAGGAGTGGTTAGGATTCCAAAATCAATGGATGAAACCATCCTAAACTACAAGGAAGGCTCCTCTGTAAATATTCAGGGATCAATATCCGATTACATGCCAAGTTTGAACCGTTGCGTGATTGATGCTACTCATCTGTTTTGATTCTTTTGAAGAGCGTGGAAACAATCAGAACAGAGAGAAAAATTGGGAATTGTAAAAACGGTAAAAATGATTCATTTTCCTCGCTTACTTCTACAGTGTTATTTGTCGTATTATTTGTTTCGTTTGTTTCTGGGACGGGGTTTACTGTAATAGTGCCGACCATGCCTACACTTCTGTGTGGCTCACAATAGTAATTGAATGTACCATTTAATCCCCTGATAAATACGAACGTGTAATCTTCATCTGCTTCCGTATCACCTGAATCGAAAACCCCGTTTTCCTCTACGGCATTGTGTGGTAAGAATTGACCATCCCAGAAAAATCTGACAGATTCTGTTTCGTTAACTGTTACAGTTGAAGGGCTAAAACGAAGATTTGTACTATCAACGGTGATTATTGTGCTTTCTGTTTCGTTGGTAGCAGTTACACTTGGAAACGTTGAGAGAATGATGATAGCGAGTAGAAATACAACTTTGCGCACAACTCTACAAACAAGTTATGTTACTTATGCTATTGTTTTTCAAGTGTTATTTTTTTACTACGAGAATGAGGTCAATCATAACACTAAAAATTTACATAATTATTATTATTTACCCATTTTGAGGCTTATTCATGCATGTGAAAACTGTAATATTTTCTGTTTTTTTAATGATGACATTATCTTTATCAGGTTGCTTGGGCGGTGGAAAAAATCCTGACGATGACCAGACAACAGGATCACCAGATGATGTGAAAGCAGAAAATTACAATGTATTATACATAGGTCATAGTTTTGGTAAGAGATTTGCTCAAACATTAGAAAATTATGCCCACACAGCAAGTTTTTCCAACCATTCTCAACACATAGAATTTAGTGGCGGAGCATCAGGTGCTCCCGATGCACTGTGGGCGAATGACGGACACAGAGAAAATATCAAGGCTTACCTAGACACAGGAGAAATCGATGTTATGATTATGATTTGTTGTAGCATTGAATTCATGGAAACTGGTGCTCAGTCAGACGAAGCAATTTGGAACTTCACTGATTATGCACTAGATAAAAATCCAGATACAAGATTAGGTTTAGCTTTACCTTGGAAGGATTTTCCTGCAGATTATGATAATTCAACCGACTACAGAAATGGCTCAGATGAAGCATTTGATTCATGGGTTAACCTAGCGTCAAACTTGAGTTCTGATTATCCAAGTGCGGATGTTTTCACAATCTATCATGGTGCAGTTGCATACGAATTACGGGAGATGTTCGAAAACGGTGAACTCGAAGGAGATATCGAGCAATTAACCGGTTCAAAAACAACATCAATTTTTACTGATGCAAAAGGTCACGCTGGAAATTTAATGATCGACACAGGTAGCTTGATCTGGCTCCATGCAGTTCATGGTGTCGACCCGATGACTATGCCTGAATTCACTGAATGGGAAGTTGACCCTCGTCAATTAGCAAAATCTTTGGTTGAAAAAGAATCTGAATAGATAACTCAAGTTCCTTGATGAAATATAACACAGGATACAAACCATTAACAGTGTTGTTAATCTGGAAAAATCATACATAGAACGAAGGTTGCGATAATTTGTGGCATATTTTTAATTCTTCCATTTGCAAATATCCAGCCCGTTGATATTTTTGATGAAGTTAATCAAGTAATGCAAACTGACATGAGATAACGGAATGACTATAGTTTTGCAAGTTTGCTTAATCGCTATCAGTAATTCAGGAAATAAAACTCGAATTTCATTGGATTGCTCTAGCTATAACAATTCTCTGAACCTCTTGGGTTCCCTCATAAATCTGCGTAATCTTCGCGTCTCGGAAGAATCTTTCAACAGGGAATTCTTTTGTGTAGCCGTATCCACCAAGGACTTGGATTGCTCTTTCAGAGACCCACATCGCAGTATCGCCAGCATACAATTTTGCCATACTTGCTTCCTTTGTATGCCTTGGACCGTTGTTTTCGTAATGCTCTTGTTTCGCCCAGGATGCTTTGTAAACCAATAATCTCGCTGCATCAATTCTCGTAGCCATATCAGCTAGGTATGCTGTAATCATTTGGTGATGTGCAATTGGTTTACCGAAGGCTTCTCTTTCATGTGAATATTTCAGTGCCGCCTCGTATGCACCTTGTGCTATTCCCAATGCTTGAGCAGCGATTCCGATTCTTGAATTATCAAGAGCATTCATTGCGATTGCGAAACCTTTGCCACTTCCTTTGAGTACATTTTCCACAGGGACTTTACAATTCTCGAGAATTAACGTACAGGTATCTGAAGATCTAATCCCAAGTTTATCTTCCTTCTTTCCAACACTAAAGCCTTCAAATGATTGCTCCACTATGAATGCGGTAGTTCCTCCGTGCTTTTTAACTCCATAATCGGGGTGGTCAACATCTTTTGCGAATAGAACGTAGATCTGGGCTTGTGCGCCATTTGTTACCCACATCTTTTCTCCGTTCAACACGTAGTATGAACCATCATCTGATAATTTAGCTTTACATACCATTGCCGCAGCGTCGGTTCCGGCTCCTGCCTCAGATAGTGAGTAGGCACCTACTTCTCCTTCTGCAAGCCTAGTCAGATACTTTTGTTTCTGTTCTTCATTTCCATGGAGGGCAATGGTTTTAGCGCAAAGTCCTACATGTACACAAAACATCACGGCGAAAGAGGGGTCAACCCTAGCCAATTCCTCTACAATTATCGATTCTGAAATATCATCGAGCGGATTTCCACCGTAATCTTCCGGTATAGTTACACCCTGTAAACCGTATTCCAAGAACTGTTGCCATTCTTCTGACGGTGGTACCTGATTAGCATCCCTATGCTCGATTGTTTGAGTCAAAACTGACTCGGCAAAATCTCTAACCATCTCGCGAACCATCTGCTGTTCATCAGTCTCTTCGAATCGCATAAAAACACCCAGAAAGCAATAGCATTTGAGGAATGCCCTATGCCGTTTTGGCAGAACTTAGGGCACCGTGTTAAATATTACTTGTTTTACGGCGCCACGAGGTTGTTGAGATGGAAGACGACATCATGGAATTTGGAGTGGCACACGACAGGAAATATTCTAGAGACCATTTATGGTATCAAGAGAAAGATGAAAGATTAGTGATAGGTGTATCAGATTATCTTGCTTCCGATATTGGGGAAGTACTGAGAGTTATCCTACCACACGCAGAAACTGAAGTTGATGAAGAGCAAAGCTTGTTCTCAATATGGACTGCTGAGGAGAAATTAACCTTTCCAAGTCCATTTGCTGGAGAGATTGCCGAGGTTAACGGAGAAGTAGAAATCAATCCGGAACTAATTAACGACTCAGCATATGATTCTGGTTGGATCATCATATTGGACCCTCATGACCACGACATGGAAATGTTGTTGGACGCTGATGAATACGTCGAGTATCTAGCTGAAAACTGATTGGCATTATCATAAAATGCCCTGAGTGTGTTGAAAATGGACCTTGATAGACACGATTTCCAACTGGATGAATTGGTTGAAAGAATCAAGGCGCACGACAATCGGCTTGTTGCCCTTCAGATTCCTGAAGGATTGAAAATGCAAGCTTTAGAGATGATGGACAAAATAGAGGATGAAACCTCTGCAAAAGTCATCTTAGCAGCAGACCCTTGTTACGGAGCATGCGATTTGGTTCACGATAAAATGAAACTTATGGGCGTTGAGTTAGTAGCTCACATGGGTCATTCCCAGATGAATATAGATTCAGGAATGCCTACCCAGTTTATCGAGGTAACTTACGACGGAGATCCCGCTATCGATCCTGTATTACCGATTTTAGCCCAACATAGGGCGATTGCTGAGCATCGTTTAGCACACTCAAACGATTCAGATTTGAGTGAAGAAGAAGCACAGGAGAAATTTCTAGACGCTGTCGGACGTGTAGCTCCTTTGAAAGGTTCAAAACTTGGTTTGGTTGCTTCAATACAACATTTACACCTAATTTTCGAGTTCAAAAAGAAGTTTGAAGACGCAGGTTATGATGTTGAAGTACCCGTTGGTGGTGCAAGATTGACCTTCCCTGGACAAGTTCTTGGTTGCAACTATTCAGGAGATGATGACGAAATCGGACATTATCTGTTCCTTGGAAGTGGAGATTTTCATCCAATAGGACTTGTATTGCACACTGGAAAGCCTCTCGCTATGCTCGACCCATACACTGGCGACGCTACCGAAATGAGTTTTGAAAGAATTGAACGAATATTGAGGCAAAGGTTTGGTTTGATTATGTCAATTCAAGATGCGCAGAATTTTGCTATTCTTATTGGAGAAAAACCGGGCCAAATGCGAAGAAGTCTGGCACTAAAGTTGAAGAGAACTTTAGAAAAACACGGCAAGAAAGGATACCTACTCGCTCTCGAACATGTTGGTCCTGAACTAATCGATTTCTATCCAGTTGATGCTTTTGTCAATACTGCTTGTCCAAGAATCGCAATCGATGATGCGGTAAAATACGCAAAGCCGTTGGTGACCCCATTTGAATTAGAGGTGGCTCTTGGCGAAAAGAAGTGGGAAACCGGATATCAGTTCGATGAAATACCTTGATTGAGGTTTTTTTATTGAAAGTTCAATAACCATAGACGATAACCATCAGTAGTCATGAGCAACTATCTCGACCGTATCGGAGCTGGGCTGATTATCAATCGCCCTGATGTTTTCGGATTTGATTTCCTACCTGATGAACTGGTAGGAAGGGATGAGTATCAAGGCCAATTGGCTTCTATATTTAGCAGCATTGCGCACCCAAATGGTGCCAGTAGAGCCGTTATAACGGGTCCGGTTGGGTCTGGAAAAACTGCGGTTACGAAGTTGTTCTGTCAAGATATTATCAAACATTTGTCAGAGAAACGAAATATCAAATCCGTTTATGTCAACTGCAGGAACGCCGCAACATCTTCTCGAGTAATGCAGACAATTGTACAGAAGTTGGACCCTGGACACCCAGACAGAGGATTAGGCCTTGGAGAATTGTTAACGAGTCTAAAACGAATAATTAGGGGGAGCAATTCTCATTTAATCGTCACATTAGATGAGGTTGACCACCTGTTGAGGCAATCCGGTGATGGAATAATCTATCAATTGATGAGAATAGACGAAGATGGAGATAGCACGGGAACTCTATCATTGATAATGATCAGTCAAGAACAAGTTCTCGACCTTCTAGAAAATGCAGTCATCTCAAGAATTGGAAGGACTAATCATTTACGAATACCGCCTTACGAAAAGTCAGGCCTTTACAAAATCGCAGAACAAAGAAGAGACTTGGCGCTTGTAAACGGTACGTGCTCAGACGAGATTCTACAATTAATTTCAGAAGCAGCAGAGCCTTCAGGTGATGCTAGGCACGCAATTGAACTGTTGGAAGGTGCTGCAAAGAGAGCAGAATCCGCTGGGCGTTCCCAAATTGAGCCAAAAGATGTTCAAAAAACCGTTGTTTCCTTACCCGGAAATGTTGATTCGATTAATATCGACAATCTAAGTGCTCATCACATGTTGATTTTGATAGGAATCTGTAGAAGATTGAGGAAAGAAGATTCTATGACAACTGGCGAGGCTGAAAAATTGTATCACGTAGCTTGTGAAGAATATGAGGTGGACCCTAAAGGACATACAACATTCTGGAAGCATCTGAAGAAATTGACGCAAGAAAACATCATCTCGACAAAGACTTCCAACGCAGAGGTCGGCAGAGGAAGAACCCAATTCATTTCGATGCCACACATGCTTCCAAGTGATGTAGCAAGACGGTTAGAAACACTAATACCGGGTAAAATTAAGAAATAATCAAAAATTTAGCACTCAAAGGGCCTATATACCTGTCCTATGTCGGCGAATTGCTCTAAGGAGTTTATAGCATGGCAGAATCTACTTTTATCGCTGTAGTCAGTGACACAAACCCGGCTAACGGAGGCCGTTCTTACAACATGACCGTTAGTGGAAACAACATGTCCCAGTTCCTAGGAAAGAAAATCGGTGACCTCGTAGATGGAATCTTCGTAGGAGAAGGTGACCAAACACTTGCAGGTTACAAATTGCAAATTACCGGAGGTTCAGATAAAACTGGCACTCCAATGAGATCTGATTTGAATGGTGGTTCAAGGCAATCTATCCTCGTCACCGCTTCAACAGGTTTCAAGGGTCATTCACTTGTCCAAAAAACAAAAGGTGGAGAGAAGAAGAGATTCCGATACAAGCCAGACGGCATGAGAAAGAGAAGAAACTTCCGTGGAAACACTGTAACTCAAGATACTAGGCAAATCAATCTGAAGGTTGTAGAGGCCGCAACAAAGAGCCTCGAGGATATTCTCGGCTCGAGCGAAAGCGCAGAGGAAAGCAGTGAGTGAAGCCGCGAGGCTTGATTGAGGACAAACGGAGATGGGAAGCATGGCACGAAAGCTTCCCTCTCAACCAGAAGTAAACATCGGCCTAGTCGGTCATGTCGACCATGGGAAAACCACCCTTACACAGGCGCTATCTGGAATCTGGACAGATACACATTCTGAAGAGAGGAAGCGTGGCATTTCGATAAAACTTGGTTATGCGGACACTGCTTTTTACAAAACAGACAAAGGAGAGTTCTACGCCACTGGTAGAAGGCCAGATGGAGGCAATGATGATGTCACTGAACTCCAAAGAGTGATTTCATTTGTGGATGCCCCGGGGCACGAGACTTTGATGGCGATTATGATTACTGGCGCCAGCATCATGGATGGAGCGATGCTGATGGTTGCGGCTAACGAACAGTGCCCTCAACCTCAAACAAGAGAGCATCTTATGGCGTTGGAAATTGCGGGTATCGAAAACATTGTCGTAGTCCAGAATAAAATTGACCTTGTGAGTCGCGAGAGAGCGATTGAATCACATGCTGAGATCAAAGAATTCCTTAGTGGAACAATTGCGGAAAATGCACCAATTATCCCAGTTTCCGCACACCATGACGTTAACTTAGACATCTTGATTCAGGCGATTGAAGCAACTATTCCAACACCCGATAGGTCTCAAGATAAAAGGTCGATAATGCATGTAGCGCGCTCGTTTGACATAAACAAACCAGGAACTCGTCCTGCGAAACTTAGGGGAGGAGTAATTGGAGGAAGTATTGTAGAGGGCGTATTCAATGTTGGCGATGAAATTGAAATAGGCCCAGGAAGAAAAATCCAGAAAGGAAATAAGGTACACTATCAACCTATCATCTCAAAAGTCTCAAGCATGCAAGGCGGAGGACTAAATCTTGACAGCATGAACGCCGGTGGCTTGTGTGGAATGGCTACTCCATTAGACCCTGCAATCACAACTGCAGATAATCTATCGGGACAAATAGTCGCTAAAGTCGGAGACCTCCCTGAAGTAAGAGATGTCATCAACATCAATGTCAATTTAATGAAAAACATGGTTGCTGGTGAGGGAGAGGATGCTTCACCAATAATGCCTTTGAGGTCGAACGAGATGCTAATGGTAAATGTTGCAACTGCTACAAGTGTTGGTGTTGTTTCAAATCCTGGTAAAGGAAAGGCGACTTTGACTCTCAGATTACCAATCTGTGCTGATTCGGGTCAGAGAGTTTCTCTTTCTCGAAGAGTTGGCACGAGATGGAGATTAATAGGACACGGCACTATTGAGTGAGTCTCATGATCAGGGTATTGATTGATGCCTGTGGTTGGAAAGCGGTTGTCGATGCAGGCATCAATATCGATAAAGCTCTACTGGAAACTGTAGGAGTTACAAATTTAGCGATTTTACCAAATGTGATAAAAGAATTAGAATCGATTGGTGGAAACCTAATGCTTGATATGTTAATTGCTAAATCGACACTAATCGACACTCCAGAAGGGGTCGGGAATCATACAGATGACCAACTATTACACTATTCTATAGAGAATAATTGGCCGATTTTGACTGTAGATTCAGAATTAAAAAGAAGGATTTCTCAATCGAATTTAAGATGGTTGGAAGTGATTGGCAACAAACATTTACGACTTGTCGAATGATTATGGCAGTGTGAATAATTCATCATCTCCATGACCATCCAACAATCTCAATTTAACACCCGCATCTATCCATGCATGTGCATAATTGATTGCTCCAAACGACCTTACGTAATCACCTATCTCCATAAAATGCTTGGCATCGCTAGCATAATCGTCAGCCATTCTTAGTAAAATTTGTAACATCTTGTCATCCTTTGTACCTTCCTCCGGAATAGGAGTGGCCTTTTCCCTTGCTTTATTTGTTAAATCCAGATAATGTTCAAGTCTTTCTCTAAGTATCGTGTTGTTTAATTCCAAACTAATCACCTTTGAGTCGTGCGATCAATCTATTCACATCTGATGTTCTTCCAAGTGATTGGTATAGATCAATCGCTAAAGAAATCCTTCCTTCATCTTCTGCGTCACAAGCTCGCTTGAATATCTTCCTTCGCTCTTCCCAATCGCTTGCAACCTTTGCTTCAGCAACCATCTTTTGTAACTCAATTCTCCTTAGATTAGATAATTCAGGAGATTGCCAAACCCTGACAAGTCCGTCTCGTTTTACTGTAGCCATGGTGTCTGGCGCAAGTCCAATTAAGAAATCTCCCAAATGACTATTCCCGAGGCTTATTGTAACTTGCTGTGCCATTGAATGAACTGAACCTTCGATTGATAAAATCCACCAACCATCTCCCGCCTTGTGGGCGCTGAGTGGCTCTAGAGACCGTGAATCGATAGTTTCCAAACTATCCCAGCCATATGGATGTGGAACTCCTTCCCACAACATACCATCTGCAGATTGAAGAAGAATCTTGCCTCCCTTCATTTTACTTACCCAAGACCATACTCTATCTTCTAAAAGTCGTTGGGCATCTTCATTTGCTAACCTTGCACAACGTAATTTTCCATTTTCATCCTGCCACATTAGGTGTTCTCTATCGAACCAACCGATAAGCCTCCTAACACCGCCAGCCGACAATCGCTTGATTCCACGGCCCTCAGAACTGAAAATATGCAAATTTCCTTTTCTGCAAGATAAAACCCAACCTCCTCCTGGCCGTGGAATAATATCACTAAATCCTCCTTCGGTGGACCGACCCTCATTTATTGGTGAGCCGTCACTTACTTGCAGTAATTGGAAGCCATGACCGTAAAGTATTCCAATTCTTCCAGAATCATGAGATGCTCCATGAACTCTAAACGGCATGGATCTCTTCCACCTAATGTTACACTCTTCATCGAGTAGGATTATCTCCAATCCAGTTGATATCAAGAAATCATTCCCAACTTCGCAGGTGGTTGAGATTTGATTTGGGGCCTGCCAGGACCTAAATACAGACCAACTCATGCTTCCGCCTCCATCATTCCCCATGCTATTAGTTGCCCTTTGGCATCATTTGTAATTTTGAAAACCCTCGATTTTCCTTTTTGTTGCACCGAAAGTATTCCAGCTCTGTACAATTTGTTACAAATTTGAGACATTCTAGGTCTCTTAATTCCTAATTGGTCCTGAAGACGAGGGTCTGAAGGCGAAAACTCTCTTTGCGTCGACACCTCAACTAGGACGGCTTCATTTCTGCCTAAATTCCTCAAAATATGAATATTCAAGGGATTGCTTTCCTTTCTTCCAACAACTGGAGTGTTTAGCTTCATAAGCAATTGTGACAATGTCTCTACACCTTGGTTATTTGGATTCGAGAGTATTTTGCCAAACAAATCTAACACTACTTGTTCGAGGTTATCTCCTGGTTCCTCGACCATGGCTGATTTATGCATTGGCTCATGGATTTCCTCTTCGAATTGGATATCTTCCTCAAAATGGTTTTCTTCAGGGATGGTATCAGGTTCTTCTTCTGTTATCAGAACCGCATCAGATGCTTCCGCTTGCCAGAAATCAGATTCATCAGATTGGATGTCAAGAGGATTTCTTTCCACGTTTTGGTCAAACCTCGTATCTACGTGCATATTGACTCTGTTTCGATTTACAAGACCACCAAACCCACCGTATGACATTGCCGGAACTGGCGGTAAATCTGGGAGAAGAGTTTTACCAATATCATTAGGTTCTTCTCCTAATTTATCTAAATCTAATTCAAAATCACTATTCTGAATATTTATCCCTACATCCGTAATTTGATGGTTTTCAGTTTCAATAACTATTTTTTTATCCTCTTCGAATTTAATTTCTCTTGGATTGTCTCGTTCGAAATCCACTATATTTCTCATCGTTCTAATTACCTTACTCGCTTTTCCTGCAGATGTATCGAATACGTATTCGAGAGCTTCATCATTTATGTACCAAGCAACATTAGAGACCTTATTTATTCTCAATTCACAAATTTCTCTTACTTCCTCTTTAGTAAACGGCTCAATAACTTCAAGATGCTCAAATTTTTCAATAAGGCTTTCTTTCCATTGCGCTCTTTGATTTATTGATAAAATAACAACAACCATTGCTTGTAGCCTCTCAAGAGCGGGTAATAGATTAGCAATAATACTCGCTAATTGTTGACCATCTGCATTAGGGTAGTCGAATGTAATCAAAGGCATAGCGGTATTAGATTCCTCTGTAGCAGCCACTAATCTATCTACTAATTCTTGGCCGTTAGAAGGTATATCGAAATCCACGAATTTGGTGTAAATTTCATCTAGAATTCGATTTACATGGTTATCTGTTGGATACATATCAAGATGGAGGTACTTATCAGCCTCAGAAGCAATGCACCTCATCAATGAGGTGCGTCCTGTTCCACTCTCTCCAACCAATAAATTCAATCTCGCCGTACGTGATTTAAGGATTCTTACCCAAGAAGTAGAAAGATTTGACCTACCCACAAAAAGATCGGAATTACGAGCCTCAAGGGGGCGTGATTGAAATGGATTTTCTCTTATGGCAGGAATACCCAATATTGGATAATCTTCACTCATGGATTTAGTTGAATTTATAGAGTATATGATGTTTCGGTGAAAAATCAGTTGTCATGTATACGTTAATACATGTTAATCAATTTACGGTTCTATGAAAAGTTATCCTATTAACGCCTTGTTAACGCTTTGTTAACGCGTTAATTTTTGCGTTAATCTACCGATTTCTTCATCAAGTGCACACTTTTGCATCTTAACAGAGGATGGACAATGCCAGTTGAAGATAGTAGACTTTCGGGCTTCTACAAACTTACGGTCCAAGAGCGAAGAGATATTGTTGCATCATTATCTGGCTTATCTTCTTCTGAAATCGAAGCTCTTGCTACCCACGGTGAATTATCTGAATCGGCAGCAGATCACATGATTGAAAATGTAATTGGTACTATGTCCCTTCCCGTTGGAATTGCTACGAACTTCATTATTGACGATAAGGCGTATTTAATCCCATTTTGTGTTGAAGAATCGAGCATTGTAGCGGCCGCTAGCAATATGGCAAAGCGATGTCTCAAAAATGGAGGATTCAGAACCTCGAGTGATGATTCGATTATGATTGCTCAAATGCAAGTACTTGACCTCGAGGATACGGATAAGGCGGCTGAATCAATAAGGACTGCAAAGTATGAGTTAATTTCATTATGCAATTCGGTTGAATCCACAATGATTAGACTAGGAGGAGGATGCAAGGACATAGAAGTTAGAACTATTGATTCTATGCAGGGAAAAATGTTGGTCATCCACCTGTTAGTAGATACAAAAGATGCAATGGGAGCTAACGCTGTGAATTCCATGGCTGAAAGAATTACTTCAAAGGTCGAAGAAATTACGTCTGGACGGGTCCATCTTCGAATTCTATCGAACCTTGCATCCCATAGATTGGCTAAAGTTGAGGCCACATTTACGCCCGAGGAAATGTCAGATGACGGCAGTCGAGATAAAGGTATCAAGGTGATAAGGGGCATTCTGGAAGCCCATCACTTCGCAATGGCAGACCCTTATCGTGCAGCAACACACAACAAAGGCGTCATGAACGCAATTAGTGCTATTGCTATGGCTTGTGGGCAAGATTGGAGAGCAATCGAAGCAGGATGCCATGCTTGGGCCTCTGTGGAAACAGGAACATACACCTCGATGACTAGATGGGAAAGAGATGATAACTGGAATTTGATTGGAAAAATCGAGACTCCAATGGCAGTAGGGATTGTTGGGGGTGCTTCCAAAGTTCATCCCGCAGCAAAAGCAAATCTCTCGATATTGGGCGTGGAGTCTGCTAAAGAATTGGCTGGAATAATGGCAGCCGCAGGCCTAGCGCAAAATCTTGGTGCTATGCGTGCCCTTGCAACAAGTGGCATTCAAGCAGGCCATATGAAATTACATGCAAAAAATATGGCAGTAAGTGCTGGAGCACAAGGTGATGAAATAGAAAAAGTGGCGAATTTAGTGAACTCATCCGATAAACAAGTGACTCAGCAATTGGTTGAGGATACGTTAAAGATGATTAGAAATCCAGAATGATTTCACTCATCATCATCAACATTCAAAGTGGTTTGAATACTACCATCCTCCTCCACTTCTCTTAATGCTAGAGTATCTTCCATTCCCTTCAAAACTCCTGAAGTATGCACCATTTCTCTGAACCATTCTCTCACTTTCTTACGGTCTGTATGAGGACAACCAAATAATTCTGAAAAACGGCGTGTGGTGGTTAGCCTCCTGGTATTACCATCACGCCTCCTGTTAATTAGGCCAGATTGTGCTAACTCTCTAATGTGATCGTAAGCCTTAGGGCCCAACAGTTCTACTAACCTCGATTGTGGCATAGGTTGAAGATATGCTATCAAGGACGCTGCTTTCAATAACTTTGGTGGTAAGTCAGACTTTGTTTCCTTTGGGAGATGTTCTGCAATATTCGGCTTTACCTCTATTGCCCATTTGCCACCTATTTCGACTATCTGTAAACTGCCTCCTTTTCTCCTTTTGATAGTTGCTTGCAAATTGCTAAGTGACTCCAATACTTCTTCTTCATCATATCCCAATACTTCCGAAAATTCATTTGGACTAAGAGATTTTCCAGCGCTAAACATGGTCGCTTCAAGAAGTGTTTCAAGTGGTATTTCGCTCATGTAATCAACTCCTCACTCGACCAGCCAATCATCGGGATTTTCTGATTCAGATGCTTCTTTAAGCTTTGCAATTTTCTCTTCTTCAGCGGCAATTCTTGCTCGCTCTGCGAGTCTTGCAGCATGCCTCATTGATTCTGTTTCTTCTGATTTTAATGCTTCTGATTCGCTATCAAATAATTTTGAGGCCAATTTTGTAACATCATCGAATGTTTTTCCATTCGGCCATCTATCTTCTATCATTATAGGATCTTCTGGCCCTTCTTGACTAATCCAGGCATATCCTCTATGGGTCAAGAATAATCCTGCAACAAATGATGTTATTTTCGATTCAACCTCATAACCTTCAGGTATTTCACCGAATTCCTCGAGCAGAATCTTAGATAATTTCGAGGTTACCTTGCTTATTGGGACTTTTTCTGATTTCATCGAAGACATTACTTCTCTCATAGCATTCCAACAACGTCGAATGTCAGCTTCCATGTCTTCATTGTGCATCCTTGCGCCTACATTGTCAATCATATTCTTCAATTCTTCAGCATGAGACTTTCTATATTCTTCTTTAGCCTTGAATATCTCAGCCTCATCACATGCATCTTTTAGGGCTGAAAGTAATTCTCCCAATGTCGATGGTCTGCCTTCATCCCTCCTGACTCTCTCACCAAAGAAAGATGGCAAAACGCTATCAGCAGTCCCCTCAAGAACTGCAGTAGTAAACATGAATTCTTCATCATCGTACTCTGTTTCCCAACCAAAATCTGAAAAATCATCATACTCGTCATATTCTATCGCAGTTACCTTATCCAATAAACTTGAAGCCTGCTGGTTGAGAACCTCCCATGACAAGCGTATTAGTCGACCACAGGCAGGTAGATCCAATTTATCAGCTTCTTTTCTCACCCTTTCTGTAAATAATTTCAAGAATGCTGATAGGTCAATATTCCAAGGGTCCATATCTTCCTCTTTTACGAGAGACAAAACCAGCGCAACAGACCTATCGAAAGGGTCTGATAAGACTTGATGTTCTGCTTCTTCTTCCTGTGCAATCCTCAAAACACGGTCAGCATACCTTTCTGCTTCAGATATATCCTCATCATTGCTAACTAGCTGGTCAAGTATGTCTTGCCTAAGAAACCAATTATCGAGTAAGGATTGTTGCAAATCTAAACCTCCTTATCTTCCTCAGTTTCTTGTAATTCCACTTCACCGTCATCATCTTCGAGGAGTTGTGATACAATATCCTGTCTTTCTTGAATATCTTCAGATAACTCTTCTGCTCTTTCCGCTAAGGATGCAAACGCATTCTCGGATTCTTCTTCAGCCTCGCTTTCTTGGTCGTTGATATGCTTGAGCAAACCACCTAGGCTTTTTGGCGCAGGTAGAGGTTCGGGAACTTCAGGCATATCGACTTCCATGGCCCTTGCTTCTTCAATTCGTGAATGATTCTTGTCAGCCGCTTCTGTAGCTTCTTTCTCCGCTTGCTCTCCCAATTCTATCGCCCGTGCTCTGTCGAAATCTACGATTCTTCTAGAGCATCCGTCTCCACCGTGTGTAATGCCTATGTGGTGGTCAGCTAACTCGAGAGAAACTTTTCTCAAAGTCACCATAATGAATTGTGCAGCCTCACTTCTATTGCGACATTCCATTGCAATTAATTTTGAATTGGGCACATCCAGGTTCTGATCAACTTCATCAAAGTAGTAGAAAGGACTTGGATCGTGGTCCTGTATAGCAAAGATAAGCGACAATGAGGCCATTGATTTCTCTCCGCCTGAGAGAGCTTGCAATCTTGATTTATTCGACTTTCCACGAGGCTGAGCCCACATATCGAGACCGCCTTTGAAAGGTTCATCTGGGTTTTCGAGGAATAATTCACCTCTACCACCATTTGAAAGTCTATTGTATACAACTTTGAAGTTCTCGTTAACTTCTTTCAGCGTTGCTACTAATCTTGTCTTTCTTTGAGATTCAAGTTTATCAGCGATATCAATTAATTTCTTCCTTCTTGCTTGCAGTGTTTTGAAATCATCCTTCATCTCATCTAATCTTTCTTTACAAGCGTCATATTGCTCTATTGCCAGCATGTTGAAATCTCCAAACGAATCTAATTTCTTTCTCAATTTGGTCATCGCTCTTTCAGCATCTGAGATATTTGGTAGATCTGCGTCGTCATCGACAACTGGTATCTGTTCCTCAGCCATTTCAGCTAATATTTCAACGAGGGCTTGTTCCTTTATCGCGATACTCCTAGTGACATCCTCAGCCAGACTTCTTTTATTGATGGCTTCAGTAACATTTGAATTGGTTTTGGCTCGAAGTTCTGCTCTCGCATCTATCAATTCGTTTCTTTCAACGTCCAAACCTTTGTGCTCTGCAAGAAGGGTTGAGAATTCTTCTTCCTTCTCTTCTAGTTTCTTAGTATCAATTTCTATAGACTCATTACAGGTTTTGATCAATACTTCTCTCCCAGCCATGTCTCCTTGTATTTCATCTGCTCTTGCCGTAATTGAATCCAGCATCGAATTAAGCATTTTTGTCTTTTCATCACCGCTTTCTATCAAGATAGATGCTTTGTTGGCAATTCCTTCAGCATCCAATCTCTTGGATTGAGCCTCAAATAATTGTTTTTGAATCGATTCAGGTGAAGAGTTAGTAAGTTCTATTTCCGCATGTTCTTTTGCGGATTCTGCTTCAATTAACTGCTTGTTGCAGACCTCGTAAGCGGACTGTTTCATTGCATGCTGCGAATCTAAAGCGTCCAATCTATTTCGTAATTGATTAGATTTGCCTTTAGCCTTCACCAAAGCTTTCTTTGCTCCTTCCATTTCTCCTTTCAGTAAGCCCAATTTTTGTGATTCATCATTATTAGCCAAAGCATTGATTTTTCCTCTTATCTCGCTTTGTTGGCTTCTGGCTTCCCTTAGCGCAGCACTCACCGTTTCAGATAACAAAGATAATCGGTTAACCTCACCTACTAATTTCTCGACCTCACTAGCACCTTGGATTTTCCCTCCAAAGCCAGTCTTCATCTTCTGCTTGGCGCCACCGACCATTGCGCCACCAGCTTCTGTAACCTCTCCACGCAATGTGACAAGACGAACTCCACCCATCAGCGACCTCGCAGTATTCATGTTATCTACAACAAGGGTGTTTCTTAGGGCATACGCAACAGCAGTTGATATTCTGGGGTCGTAATCCAACAATTCATGAGCAAATCCGAGAACTCCCGGTTTTCTTGAAACCATAGTAGCCTTACCAGAAGCTCTATTGGATTGGATTTTATTCAGTGGCAAAAATGTAGCACGTCCGAGTTTATTATTCCGTAAATAGGCCATTGCTTCTACTGCGATTTGGTCGTTTTCTACAACAACCGAATTCATACCATTTCCTACCGCAGTAACAAGTGCATCTTCATGAGATGGATCTCTGGGGGCACACAATTCTCCAATCGTCCCTAATATGCCATTTAAGTCTCCTCTGTCTCTTGCTGCCATAACCGCAGCAGCACCTGGAGCCATCCCGTTATTGCCTGACTTTTTCTCTAATTCGATTCTAGCATCTGACAAGTCTCTATTCGCTTGCTTGAACTTCCTTTCAACCGCATTTGATTCTTCGATTAATTTCTTTTCTGCGGATTGCGCTGCAATCAATTCTTCCGCTAGTTTGGTTCGGTCGGTAGTTCCCCCCTCGCCACCATATTCCTCTATCTGAAGTTCTATGTCATCTAAGTTAAGTTGAGCATCTGCTTCTTCCTCTTCCGCTTCTGATAATTGATTAGCGATGATTTCCGCTTCATTTGAGATTTTTTCAACCTCAAGATTTGCGTTATGAAGCGCAATTTGGCATTTTTCAAAGTGGGCTTTAGTTTCAGTAACAGCCTTGGATAATTTTGCGGTTTCGGAGCCTGATGATTCCAAAGATTCTCTAATCGATTCTTCCTCTTCCTCTAAAGATTTCAAAACATCAAGACTCGCTTCCAAATCGCCCTTTGCGGATTTTAGAGACTCCAGATGTTGACTTAGGTCATTTTTTGCCTCGATTATCTTTTCCTCGAGTTCCTCAAGTTGTTCATTCGCAAACACATCCGCGTTTTCAGCGGCCTCAATTTTGTCCCGATTTCGGTCTATTGACAATTGTAGTTGCCTAATTTCCTCGGTCAATCCTGAATTTTCTCCCCCCATTACCGCATCGATTTGGGTTTGCAACTCTCCGATTTTATCATCCAAAGCAAGCAATTCTTTCTCAGCGGTTATAACCGATTCATCTATTGAGGCCGCGTCAGAGAGTAAACGTGTTCTCTCATTTATTTGGAATTCAATTTCACCTTTTGAAGTAAGATATTTTGTTTGATATAGCACAATATTTGCTTTATCGAAGGCTTCCTTTGTTGACCTTGCCTGCTCCGCAACCTTCTTTTCTGATTCGAGAGTTTTCAACCTAGACTTTTGCTCTTCCTCTACAAGGGATATTCTTTCAATGAAATCTTCAACTTGAAGCCTCTGCTTATCGGCTTTCTTTATTTCATCATCATATGAAGTAACGCCTGCTACAGAGTCCAACACTTTCCTTCTTTCGACTGAAGTCATTGATGATAATCGGGTAACATCGCCTTGCAACACGATATTGTAGCCATCTGGCCTTGCATTTGCTTGACCTAGTAGCCTGTGGAATGCCTTTTGATTTGTCTCTTCACCATTCAATAGATATGTGGATGAAACATTATTTGACTTTGTTAGACGAACTTCTCTTGTCATTCTAACTTCTTCTGAATCGATTTGAAGCCTTCTTCTACCGTTTGACAGTAGTGGATTTGCAAAAACTAAAGTTACTTTCGCATTTCTTGCTGGCCTGTTGGATTTACCTCCATTGAATATCAAATCTTTTGAGTTTTGGGCCCTCAAAACCTTAGAAGAACGGGCACCGAGGACGAATTGGATTGCGTCTCCACAATTCGATTTCCCAGAACCATTTGGCCCAGTTATCGCAGTAAATCCCCTATCAAAAGGAATAACAGCTTCGCCTTTGAATGACTTGAAGTTCTCAACTTCTAATTGTTTTAGATACATCCCTATCCCTCAAATCAAGTTACTAAGCGCTTGACCTCAAATCGCTCAGGGGACGATAGGGGTCTTGAAGGTTACGAATATCTCAAGCCAAAGATGTCGATTATTGAGTAGTGTAATTCAAGCCGAATACAACGATTATGCAATGAATCCTTTTCGATTACATCCTGCACATCCTTCTCCGTTACACAAATGACAAGTTCTCTTGTTTTCTCCTGCAAATTCATCACGCGACCCTGCTTCAAATTTATCCTCGTATTGGGACAAACCTTGGTCCTTCCATAAATCGCCAATCGTATTGTATTTGTACGATTTTTTCCTGCGTTTCTTCTCTAGATCCCCTAGTGATCCACCGGCAGCATATGCGGCATCTAATTGGTGGTGAGTTACATCCTGGTTTCTCTTAGATTGTCTTTTTGTATTATTTTCATAGTCAATCTCATACTTTGGCCCTCTAATCAAGAATATTCCAAGGGCAAAAATTCCTATTTGCACTGCGATTGCAGGAGCAGGGAAAGGAAGTAAAATTGCGACATCTTCAGATGAAGTTCCCGGTAATCTATCAAATCTATCTGCGACTGCAAGACCACAAAGAACGATTCCTGATACGATTGCTATACGCCTAATCCTCAACGCCCATCTGCCTTTTCTTGGCCATCTCAGGAAGGTTGACAGAAACAAGATTCCACCTTCTGCAAGCAGAAGCAAATCTGGACCATCCCATACTCCAATTGAGGTAACACAATCGTTTACGTTGCCTTCATCCAAGTCTTTTTGAATTTCCTCTGTGTTACAACCTGAATCAGCGGCTCTTGCTAAGATTAATTTTTGAGGTGGGTCTAATTGCATAAGAGCTCCGAATTCCACATTTGCTACTGCAGCGATTATCATCACCAATCCTGCAATGGCTGAGAATTTCTTAACTAGCCCCATAACACAACTGAAAGGTAACAATCACTTATTGGTGTCGGAATAATAGAGTAGGCACCTTTGAAAATAGATGGCCTCTCGCGAGGCTGACCATAATGTCAAAAATTGTCATAATAGGAAGTGGCATTGCTGGCCTATTTGCTGCACTAAAACTTAGTGAAGCAGGCCATGATGTGACAATCATTACCAAAGAAAGGTCGGTTGATTCATCCACAAATTGGGCTCAAGGCGGAATTGCTGGAATATTAGACAAAACCGACGGAATAGGAATGGAATTACACATCAAGGACACACTATCATCGGGAGATGGAGTTTGTGATGAGTCAGTTGTAAGATGTGTTGTAGAGGAAGCAGGTGATAGAATAAGGGACTTACTTTCATACGGTGTGGATTTCCAAAAAGAAGGTGAAGAATACCATCTGGTGAAAGAAGGTGGCCATTCAGCACGACGCATATTACATGCCAAAGATGCAACTGGGGCTGAAATTGAAAGAGCCCTTACAAATTCAGTTTTGAATAAATCAAATATTGAGGTTAAGGAATACTGCCTAGGAGTAGACTTGATCCAAAGAAAACATGGAAATCCTGAGAGGGGGATTAAAGGTATTTGGTGTCTTGATCTAGAATCCGGAGAAATGATTTCGCTTTATGCTGATGCCGTTTTGATAGCAACAGGTGGGTGTGGACAACTCTGGGAAAAGACAACTAATCCAAAGGTTGCAAGTGGAGATGGCTTAGCTATGGCCGTTCGTGCTGGCGCATGCAGTAAGGACATGGCATTTTTCCAATTTCACCCCACTGCACTTATGGCAGGCAACGAAAAGCCGTTTCTAATTACTGAGGCCCTGAGGGGAGAGGGAGGAATCATACTTGATAATGAGGGATTAGCAGAGTACAAAGCCAAAGGGGGAGAGCCGGAAAATTATTCATTCACTTTGAAGTATTCAAAACTTGGAAGTTTGGCTACAAGGGATGTGGTCGCACGTTCGTGTGACCAAAGAATGAAAATAACCGGTGCAAAAAACGTGTGGTTAGTAACCGACCATCTATCAAAAGAGATGTTACAAAGCAACTTTCCTACAATTGAAAATCGGCTAAATGAATTCGGCCTATCACTAGGAGTCGACCCTCTTCCGGTAGCTCCAGCGGCCCATTACATGGTTGGTGGATTGATGGTTAACATACAGGGTCAAGTCATGATGAAGAATGGAAAACCCATGCCCGGATTATACGGCATTGGAGAAGTCGCATGTACAGGAATGCATGGAGCAAATAGACTTGCCTCAAATAGTCTAATCGAAGCGGTTGTATTTGCCAATAGAGCGGCTATACACTTCATAGAAAATGAAATCGATTGTACTGAAAACATTCCAAATTGGAGAGCAGATGGAATGCAGGAATTAATCGAACATGCTCCTCTCGTGAGAGACTTGGAAACCCTAAGAAAAACCATGACACATGATGTCGGGATTGTTAGATCATTCAATCGATTAGAAAGAGCAAAAAGGATGCTTGGATTGTTAACAAAAGAAGTAGACTTAATTTGGAGAAAAAGCAATCCAACAAGAGAACTTGTCGAAATTAGAAACCTCGTTCTTGTTGCGACTCACATTACTGAGGACGCTTTATCGAGGAAAGAAAACAAGGGCTTGCACTATAACATCGACCTCATCTGAGGGATTTTATTTGACTCAATAGCATAGAATTCAATGGTGTTGGAACACCTAACTTTTCCCCACGTAAGACTACTTGACCGCAAAGGACATCAATTTCAGTCTCCTTTCCAGACTTAACATCAGATAACATTGAGCAAATATTTTCCGAAGTATCTGCGATAACTTTGTGCAAATTTTCGATTAACTCGATGTCGCTAGATACTATTACACCTGACAAACGTGCTATATTTGCAGCTTCTAACATTATAGATTCACATTGGGATAATAAGGGTTCTTTGGCTAATTCTCCATTTCTGACTCCACAGATCGCAGCAATGGGATTGATTGCAACATTGATGAGAAGTTTATTCCACAAGATTTCATCAGCTTTTAGGGAAAAATCAGGAGAAAGGCAACTTAGTGATGAAACGAATTCCTGACCAGCATTTCCTGATATCTGCAATTTTCCTTTTGAGACCCATATAATCTTCCCAGGCTCAAATTTTGTAACCGCATTAGTAGTTACACCAACCGCAGATTTCCCAAAAAAATAATCTCGAAGGACTTCCAAATTTCCAATTCCATTTTGGAGAGATAAAACAGGCCCGTTAGTAAAGTAGGCCGCTATCTCACAGAGATTGGCGGTATCCTTTGATTTTCCAGTAATGATTGCTTGATCGTAATAATTTTCCAATTCTGGTGGTTTTTCTATTTCATCCAAACTAACAAACCATTCCTCAGGAGAAATTTTCCTCTTCCAAATACCACTAATGTATAATCCGTTCAAAGCCATCTCTGCGCCATGTTGACCTCTTGCGTGAATCAGTACTTCATTGCCATCTTCAACAAGTTTTGCTGCAACAAGGCTTCCAATGGCTCCTCCGCCTATTACAGCGATTCTCATCATCACACCTCGTGGTTTACCAAATGAAGTATAACGTCTCCTTCATTTAACTCGAGCCAGACAAATGAGACGCCTGTTTCAGGAGCTATAGCCGATATATTCTCAGTGGATTTTGAGGGAATTAAAATTGTGTTTGAAATTTGCCACTGCTCCCCATTTCCATCAAACTCAATATCTATTGTCAAGTCATCATCGCTTGGGTTATTTATGATGATTGATTCATTTTCTACCATAACATCGCCAATCCAATCATGAGAAAGATTACCATCTTTCATCAACAGCATTTCGGGACCTTCAAGAATCTGATATTTTTGTGGTAAGTATTCGTCCGAGCAAACTGAAACCTCCGTATTTGATTCTACAAGAAGAAGGATTGGGTCTGAGTTAGTATATTCTGCAAATTGTAAAACTCTCATGTCCCAAATTGTTGTGTTGTTAACTATTGTCGAAGGAGGGGTCACCACTCCTATATCCTCACAAGTACCGTTGTAATTTGAACCCATGATTGAGAACGGGAATAATGATTCATTAGAATCGAGGATTATCCCAGTTTGAGGAATTGAAAGAAAATGAGACATCTCATAACCGCTAGCAAATGTATGATTGTCTATTGAAAATTGAAGACCTGAAATCCATGCCATGTTGTCACCTGACAAACCGTCTAAACATAGTTCATTTACACCTTTGACAACAGTATAGTTATTGTTGACATCAACGCCTCGCCAAGATGAAAATTCTGGAGGAGAACTCAATGAGATAGTATTGTTTTTTGAATCGACAAAAATATCTAAACAGGCTTTCGGGTCATCATAATCGTCATTGAATATCCAATTGGAGATTGGATATATCTCCAAATTAGGAATTACTGAATTGGTTTCAAAACCTTCACTTGTATGCCAAATTAAGTCAAATCCTGCTGAGTTCCATGGCTCCAGCCATTGGAAGTTGAATTCAACAGTAATCGAGGATAACGGTTCAATTTCTCCACCACATTTTTGTGATGAAATCTCTTTACCTGATGAACAATCAACCGATGATAAATTGAAACCCCCAAATGGCCCTTGATGATACCCTACTGACCAAGATTGGGTGATTAGCGATGGATTGATGATAATAATGGATTGGTTAAACCAGCCCTCATCTATCTCAACGATATCATCAGAGATGCTGTAAGAGATGTCATTATTCCAATTATTGTCCTCAGAAAACGGTAGTTGTGATGGCAAGGCAAACATGAAAATCATAAACAATATAATTCCTAATCTTCTGTGGTCTTTTTCTGGTAGACCTTTGAAGTCATCGAGAACAATTGGAAGTGTTGGGTCACTTCCTCTTGTGATTAATAGCGATGCACAAAGAGCAACAACTGGAACCCATATATTCCACTCAGCAAATGCGCCAAATAAGAATGCAAATAGCAAGACAACTAACAGCAACATCACCTGTGATGAACCTGATCTAGCTTCAGGGATACCCATCCTTGCTATTAGTATCCTGCCTCCGGGGAGAGTAGGAATAGGCAATAATGCAATCCATCCAAAGAAGGTGAGAGTAATCCCTGCTCTCGTAAAGGGATGCGCCCAAGTAGTTTTTAGGAAGACCAATCTTTCTCCTTCCGAAATAATAGCCAATATATTAGCTAGAAATGGTAATTCGACCACGAAAGGTGCGGAATTCAACGCCACTATCTCTGGAGTCAAAATCAGTCCTAGAAAAATCAAGACCATACCTGAAAATACCATTACAAAGGGTGCGGAAAGACCCGTATTACCTAATGCGGACCGATCTGGCCACAATCGCGCATCGCTTCGTGGCAATGAAGCGAATCCAATCATTCCGAAAGGCCACCAAATCATTGCAGGACCTGGTATTGGGAAGAGGTGAGGCAAATGTACTCCGTGATTTTTTGCAACTTTCTTTTGGATAAACGATGCAATTGTTAACGTCAAGAATATTGGAAGAGTATACCCCATCATTGCATCCAGTGATGCATTTTCGAAGAACCAACCACCATCTGGCCTTCCAGAATTCATCCATTTCTCAGCAGCGTAGATTGTTGTAATTAGGGAAATTAGCCACATTGAAATAACAAATCTTGGTGACGGCCACTGATATCTTGGATCTGGAATTAACTGAATAATCCATGGTTCATCTGGAAAAAGCCTTGCGCTATATCCTAATTTTTTGAGATGATTATTGATTTCTTGTAATACCTCATGAATATCCTGATCTTTCTTTTCGGATATGAGGTATGTAGGGCTACGTCCTCCAAGGTCTTCGATAACTACGCAATATCTCGAGAGAATCGAGTGAAATAATTCTCTATTATTCCATGATGTGGCATGGACAGAGATAGTTTCGGACTCGGTCATATCGATTCCCCGTAGTTAGAAGGGGGTTACCCGTCCTCAATGAATCAATCGGGTATAATATCACTTGTTTTTGAAACGCTTGAGGCGGAACGTTTCCTCTCTTTCCATTTCTTCTAACCTTAATTGAATGAATACTCTTGCTTCCTCGAGTTCTGGAATAACCTTGAATTCTAAAGCGTTTACACGGCGCTTGGTAGCTTCGATTTCTGCCAACAATCTCTTCAATGTGGCTTCCATTTCAGCCGCTTTGACCATTCTTTCGATTAAGTTACCAAAAGAATCTGCAGCTTCATCGATATAAGGCGAAGAACCTGTGAAACCGATGGCTCTTTCGCCGAAAGCCTGCTTGAGGTTAGTACCTGAAACCGAAGGAACCACAACTCCCATGATATTTCTCCTTTCGACCTCAACCTCGGGACAAGAGGAGTTAGCAATTGCAGCAGATTTCACTTTCAAACCGCCTTCGATGGCATTTGCAAGGTCGATGCGAGATTTTGCGAGAACATAAGACTCAGTAAGCTCTTTCTTTGCCTGTATCATGTCTGATAAAAGAGTCCTAAACTCGTGAAACAAACCGTCTCTCTTCATCTTCAACAGTTTGTAACCGTTTTTTGTCTGTTTGATTCTACGCTTGAGATTAATCAATTCGCTTCGGGTTGGTTTAATATCCAGTGCCATTTGATTACCCCCTAAAAAATCTTAACGTTTCAAGCCCTGTTGTCTGGGTGGTATTTCTCAATCCATTTCTGGTCAAGTCTTACCAAATACTTGGTGTCAATTTCTGACATCAATGTCCAGCAAAGGTCCAATGTTTCGTCTATAGAACGGTCTTCATCTCTTGATTGTCTCAAGAATTTATCTTCAAATACACCGGAGAAATCAAGCAATTGTTTGTCACGCTCGTTTAGTGCGTCTTCACCGACGATAGCAACTAATCCTCTCAGTTCTCTTCCCTGAGCATACGCGGCATACATTTGGTCAGAAACTGACTTGTGGTCTTCTCGTGTTGTTTTTGCGCCGATACAAGATCCCATCAATCTTGATAGAGATGGTAGTACGTTAATCGGCGGGTAGATACCAGCTTGGTGTAATTCACGGGAAATAACAATCTGACCCTCAGTAATATATCCAGACAAGTCGGGGATTGGGTGAGTAATATCGTCACCAGGCATTGTTAGAATTGGGAATTGTGTGATGCTTCCCTTCTTTCCTTTAACAATTCCAGCACGCTCGTAAAGCATAGCCAAATCTGTGTACATGTAACCAGGGTAACCACGTCTTCCAGGTACTTCTTCACGAGCAGCACCAATTTGTCGAAGAGCGTCACAGTAGTTTGTCATGTCAGTATAGATAACGAGTACGTGGTAATCCTTCTCGAAAGCGAGGTACTCCGCTGCTGTTAGAGCAAGCCTTGGAGTAATGATTCTTTCAACAGCTGGATCGTCAGCCAAATTAACGAACAGTACAGCGTTTTCAAGCGCACCAGTTCTCTCAAGATCGCTTCTAAAGAAGTTAAATTCTTCAGCGGTGATACCCATTGCACAGAATACTACAATAAATTCCTCATCAGAATCCTTCAATTTTGCTTGCCTTGCAATCTGCAGTGCGATGTCGTTGTGTGGAAGACCTGAAGCACTGAAAATTGGTAGCTTCTGTCCTCTAACGAGCGTAGTACAACAATCTATTGCGGAGATTCCGGTTTGAATGAAATCGTGCGGACTCTGTCTTGAGTATGGGTTGATAGCAGCACCTATGATGTCAGCATTTTCTTCTGCGACAATGTCAGGTCCGCCGTCACGTGGCCTTCCTGCACCGTCTAGAATTCTACCGATTAGGTCATCTGAAACTGGTAGTTTAAACACGTCTCCCATAAATTTGACGCCAGTGTTCAAATCTACTCCTGCAGTTCCTTCAAACACCTGTACAACAACAAGGTCTTCGGAGGTATCCAATACCTGACCGTTCTTCATTGACCCGTCGGTTAATCGTAGTTGTACGATCTCACCGAAAGCAACCGGCTCGGTTTTGTTAAGGAATACCAAAGGCCCCTTAACATCAGTAATTGTTCGATATTCTTTTCCAGACATTCATATTCCTCCTTAATTTTCTCCTATTGCATCTGCAATTTCATCATTCATCTTCTCAACCAAAGCATCGATGTCATCCATATATGTTGATTCGAATCTACCGCGCATTAGGTCCGTCCTTGATGGGACGTTTACTACATCCTGTAGGTCAGCTCCGGAAGCCATAGCGGATTTAGCAGATTCTTGGAAGGTTAGGATAGCCTTAGCCATCTTGTAATGTAGGTCAACTGTACAGAATGCGTCAACTTCGTGGAATCCATTTTGTTGTAAGAAATATTCACGAATCATTCTTGCTACTTCCAATGTTAATTGTTGGTCAACAGGTAATGCGTCTGAACCTACCAATTGTACAATCTCTTGTAATTCTGCTTCAACCTGTAACAGACCACTGATTGCGGTTCTGATCTCTGGATAGTCCTGTGCGATATTATCCCTGAACCACTGGTCCAATGATGGTGGATACAAGCTGTAAGAACTTAGCCAGTTGATAGCTGGGAAGTGTCTCTGCCTTGCTAATCCTGCATCTAATCCCCAGAATACCTTTACAATACGTAGTGTACCTTGAGAAACTGGTTCTGAGATGTCTCCACCAGGTGGAGATACTGCTCCGATTACAGTTACTGAACCATCGTCTCCGTTAAGAGTCTGCACACGTCCAGCTCTCTCATAGAATTCCGCAATTCTGCTGGATAGATAAGCAGGGTATCCTTCTTCACCTGGCATTTCTTCCAAACGGGATGAAATTTCACGCATTGCTTCAGCCCAGCGACTTGTTGAGTCAGCCATCAATGCTACATCATATCCCATGTCACGGAAGTATTCCGCAATTGTGATTCCTGTGTATACAGATGCTTCACGGGCGGCTACAGGCATGTTTGACGTGTTTGCAATCATTACTGTTCTGTTCATCAGTGGCTTACCAGTGTTTGGATCGATAAGGTGAGGGAACTCATCTAGCACTTCCGTCATCTCGTTGCCACGCTCTCCACAACCGATGTAAACTACAATTTGAGCGTCTGAATACTTTGCAAGTGATTGCTGTGTAACAGTTTTTCCAGACCCGAAAGGTCCTGGAATACCTGCAGCACCACCCTTAGCAAGAGGGAAAAGGAAGTCTAAGATGCGCATACCGGTAATCAGTGGTGTGTCTGGAGCATATTTCTGTTGATATGGCCTTGGTGTTCTAACCGGCCACTTCTGCATCATTTGAATTGCAGTGCCATCATCAAGCGTACATACATCTTCTATAACGTTAAATTCGCCTGATGATATTGACTTGACCTTACCACCTTTACCTGGTGGAACCATAATCTTGTGAACGATTGTTTCGGTTTCTTGCACGGTACCAATGACTTGTCCGCTAACAACATCATCGCCATTTGAAACCGTAGCATCGAATTGCCACTTCTTTTCCATATCGAATCCATCAGCATCGACACCTCTTGTAATGAATACACCCATTACTTCTTCCAAGGTTGCCAAAGGTCTCTGGATACCATCGTAAATCTGCGTTAGCAGACCAGGTCCTAAAGCGACTGACAACGTTTCACGTGTATTCAGTACAGGTTCTCCAGGCCTGATACCGCTCGTATCCTCATATACCTGAATAACAGCCTTATCGCCGTGTAATTCAATCACTTCTCCCATTAGACCTTCGTGTCCTACTCGGACAACATCATACATTCCCGCTTCCATTCCAGTCGCTGTTACAACCGGTCCAGAAATTCGGTAAATTACTCCTTCATTGCTCATTTCTCTTCCTCCTTATGTTGAATCACTTCCACAAATCGACTCCTATTGCTTTGCGAATTGTTTCACGAAGCGTTGTGTCTTCCTCAGTACCTATTCCAAGGACTGTCGGAGTGACACTTTCAGACAGCCTCTCTTTGAGACGGTCTGGAAGGGATGCCAGAACTGCGGAGTCGACGACCACAATTCCAATCCCTTTTGTTGTAAGTAAATCCCTGAAAACCTTCGATGTTTCATCTTCACCTTCAGGGTTGTGTAAATTACTAATCCCAGCCAATTGGAATCCCAATGTGAATTCCGGACTACCAACTACTGCTATTTCCATCCATAACACCTCAGAGAACGTGTGCCTCCAGAACCTCGGTTGACAGGCCAGCTAATCGGCCCCTGACGATAAGGCGTAAATCCTCTACTTCTTGCACCTTAGCCGAAACATAGTGTATTATCGGCAATGCAGAAATCGGATGGAGGTAACTCATTCGTTGCATTTGCGCATTTTCGCGTTCTCGCAACCAAGTAATTACTGGATCTAATGTCCTCTCTTCTTCAGAGATTGACATGTTATTTTGGAAAGCATCAAAATCAAAGTTATTCGATTGCCGAAGTATGTCCATCAAACCGTCCTTACTAGACGACGCTTGAGAAAAACTTCTTTCATTCAAAATTCTACCACCTTTGATTAGTGACTGGGTAATTTCCTCTTGGGACAAGCCGAAAGCATGCCCTTCAAGGATATTAATGATATTTCTATGGTCGATTTCGGTTGCCAAATAGTTCCTAAGGAACCTAGTATCTGGGCTACCACCTGTCAGTTTCTTCATGGAACTACTGAAGTAATGAATGTCTAATTCATCTTCGTAGACCTGGAGACCTTTGTCTTCTGGAATGGCAGTCAATGCCTTCCCAAATGGAAGACGTCTCATCTGACCTGCAGCCTCTTGTATAGTAGAGGACTCCTCGATTATCTTTAGCCATGGCACATTCGCTTCACTTTCCTCTGGAAGTATAGAATGTGACACTTTTCCGACTTCAACTTCGTTGAAAACCGCTCTTAGAACGACTTTTGCGTTGTGATATTGGTGCCTGTCAGTGTAAATCTCAACAATGCTCTTCACTCTACCGTTGCATAACCCAATAATGCTGTTAAGTTCGTTCTGTAAGTTATGTGTTAATGCCGCTTCTACTAGGTCTCCACCAGTGAATCGACTTGCATACAAATCGATTTCAGCCCTGTAACCACTGTCAGCAACTGCGACAGTAAGTTGGTCAGGGGATTGTTGGATTAACTGCCTTAACCTTGTCCTGTCCATCAAATTGGACTTTCGTGCCTTGGCACGGGATGCAACGTATGCAGTGTTATTTCCTAATATCGACATTATTTTTCAACTCCATCATCCAAATAATGTTTGGTTAACTGTTGCCCTTTGGTCATTCCATGCGTTTTCGAGTAGTGTGTCGAAACGGAAATCGAAGGACAGTGTTCCATCTTCAGCTTCCAGAATAAAGCCACCTAAGCCATCAACTAGAGTTCCCATTTTGAAACTCTTACCGGCGTCTTCAAGAGCCGCTTTGTCGATCTTTGTAGGCCTCATAACCATCTTTCCAGAGGACATTCCTTCAGCTTTCTTAACGAGGCTCTTGAGTAGGCTAGCTCTGCCAGACAGGCTAGCATCACCTAGTTTCTCACGTGCGCTCGATAGTGTCGCATCAAGTTCTTCTCTCCTAGCGACGAGTATCTCTTTTTGATTGGCCTGACGTGCCGAAGCAACCAATTCTTTCGAAAGTTGTCCGGCGTCTTTTTCTGCCTTTCCTGATGCATCACTCTTTATTGAGTCAGCACGAGATTTTGCCTCGTCGACGATAGCTTTTGCTTCATCTTCTGCCGCCTTGATGGTGGCTTTTGCCTCTGCTTTCGCTGAAGCAGAAATATCATTCTTCAATTGTTCTAACGTCATTAGTTCACCTCCGGTTCATCTTGAAGATAGACTCCAAGTTGAACAAAACTGCTCATAGGAACAGTGGTAGCGCACCTAGAATAACGATAGATTCTGGTAATGCAGTAAAGATAAGAGCTGGTCCGAATTTTGATCCGTCTTCAGCAAGCATGCCGACTGCAGCGCTTCCGATACTTCCTTGGGAGTATCCTGCGCCAATAGCAGCCAGACCCAGTGCGATACCGGATCCCATGTACTTACCCCATCCATCATAGGCCTCTGGTGCAGCTAGTACTCCTTGTGCTAGCATAGAGATACCCATAAGGATAATCAATGCTCTTAGGCTCATCTTCACAATTTTTGCGTTCATATTTTTTTACCTCCTGTTTGTCCAATTTGGGACTGTGATATTAGTAACCCTCCACGTGTAGGGGACGGCCACCTAATGGTTTGAACTCCTCTCCGGAGCCGTCGTGGAACTTGCCCATCCACTCAACAAAGTGTAGACGAACTGCGTGAATGCTAGGTGAAAGTAGGCCTAGTGCCAATGCGAATACTTGGACACCAATCCACAGCAGGAATAGCGGTATGACGAGTAAGTAATCACCAGCAGTAATAGCATCAGCCATTCCATGGAAGCCCATCTCATTGCCAATTTCTGCAATCTTGACACCAGCTACTCCAACTGCCATTATTCTGAGATAGGAAAGGGTATTTGCCAGGAGACCGAATGTTTCGATTGGACCCATGATTAAGCCACCCAACCAGCCGAAGCCTTCGTACACTGCTAATCCAATGATTAGGCAGATAACTCCAACAATTACCGTGATTGACCATCCTGACAACTCGAATGTCCCATAACTATCATCTGTTATGAATCTGAGAATGTGTGCTGAACCTCCGATTAATATTAGTAACCAAGAACCCTTTTCGAAGAATGCAGCAACGAAACCGTGATTCTTCAACACATTGACGAATCCGATAATGAATCCGAGCAACAAGTGAGCGCATCCAAGATAAATTGAGAGGAGGATGTAGTCAGGAAGAGCCCCTCCTGCTCTATGGAATGGCAGATAGGTATGTGATAAGCCAAACCATTCGATGAATACCGTTCCATCAAGTGCATGATGTGTTGCACTATACATCGGCTCGTACAACCACGTGAAAATCGCCCACTTCTCTATAACGAATCCGAAAGCTTCAGCTGTTAACATACCAACTATAAATGTCGCAATTCCCATATTCATCAGAATTCTTGATGCGATCTTTCCAGATGGGTCATGCCCTATCTTTGATTTGAGTAGAAGTGCTAGAAGCATTATTACAAGACCGTAGCCTGCATCTCCAAGAATCAATCCATAAAATATCGGGAATGTGTAAGCGATAATGCTAGTGGGGTCGATTGTTCCATACTTTGGTCTGCCTACGAGATTTGTTAACAATGATGCGTGCCTGGTGGACTGGAGGGTGTCATATTCAATTGGCGGGTATTCTGTATGATGCTGGTCATCGTGATGGCCATGATGGTCATCAACAAACTCCTCAATCGTGACATGAGAAGCATGTTTTGTGAGAATGCTTCTAGCTTTGTCCGCTTTGTCCGCAGGAAGCCAGGCTTCCAAAGCAAAAGCGTGTTCACTTGTAGCACATAGGGTGTGACCAGTTAGAATCTCTACTTCTCGTTCTAAGTATTCTTTCACTGCTAATAGTGTGCGCCCGTTAGCATTTGCCCATGCATCGCATTTTTCTTGACATTCATCGATCTTGGACTGATTGATATCTATGTCCTTTCTTGCTTGAGCATATAGAGAACTTGGCTTTCCTTTTCCGGTTGGAATCTGTATTGGCTTAACACCAATTTCACCTAAAGCCATCTGAACTTCTGCAGCATCTTTCCCAGCACATGCGACGGCTACCAGATTGTTGACGACGTGGATTTCAACTCTGTCCGCTAATTCGCCGAATACTTGTTTTGCTTTGTCAGTCTTACTTGTTTCTCCAAGATATACTTCAATTGATTCAATTTGTGTCATCAATTCGAGTGGGATGTCCAAAGGAGAAATCTTTTCCAAAATCGCTGCTTTTTCTTTGAGTCTGATTATTGTCGCTTCCGCTTCATTCATGGTAGCGATTTGTTCTGAGATGGAATCGATTTTATCAGAGAATCCCTTCTCAAGAGCTTTCTCAACATCAACCTTGGAAAGTGGTCCCTGTTTATTTGAGCAAGATAGAACAGAATTTACTGACCTGACCTTTGAAAGAAGGCTTGATTTTTCGTCCGCTGAGTCATGAGGTGTACCGACCTTAATGCCATCATTATCTCCAGAATATGGAGTGATGTGGATGTAGCCGAGGTCGCCACAAATTCTCAAAACATCGTCTAAGTTGTCACTGGAACCGGCCATAGTTAAACGAACCATTTCAACAGTGCTCAGCAAGTTATCCCCTCAGTTTGACATTAATGAATCGATGATTAGTTGGACAGCAGCATCTCTTCTGTCGCCTGCTGATGTATGAATGGATTCAACGGCTTTAGCGCCTTCTTCCTGCACGCCTGCTGCTTCTTTTCCAGCTTCCTGTTTTGCGGAGTCAATGGTCGCTATTGTTGACGAAACTGCTCCGTCTTGAGCATTTTGCAAAATTTCTGCGGCCTCTTTGCGAGCATCGGCAACAATCTTTGTTGCTTTCTCTTTGGCATCAGCCAAGGTTTCTTTTGCAGATTCTTCTGCATTTTTTATGTGTTGAAGTACATCGGACATACCCATAAAATTCACCCTGTAGTCTCTGCCAAATACAACGGGTTCATAACCCTCTTGGTTGGAATTATAATTTGTTAGATTCGAATCTATTGAAATTATACCCCAAATGGTCAAAACTACATTACGAACCGCAGTATTATGGCAGACCGTTCAAGCACAGGCGGATTTGACCCGTCAGGGATTGATGATGATGCTTGGACAGAGCTTGAAAGACAACTTGAAGCCACGATTCCAGTTTATGATAAAGTGAATAAAATCATGACTTTAGGATTTGACAAAGGAATGAGAAAGCATGTCCGCAATCACGCCAAACCTGGCATGAATGTTCTCGAAATAGGATGTGGACCTGGTTCTTTTGCAGTGGATTTACGCAATACGGAATTGACCTGTCTCGATCCAAGTGCTGAAATGTTAAAGGTTTGCAAAAAAAGAGTAGATGCGGCTAGGAATCAAAATGGAGACTCAAAAGCATCATTTGTAGAGGCAATCGCAGAAGATATTCCGCTTCCTGACAACACCTTTGATAGAGTATTTTGTTTATTTTCGTTTAGAGATTTCAAGGACAAGAAAAAGGGATTGGAAGAAATACATAGAGTACTAAAGCCAGGAGGGCAGTTGGTGATATGCGATGCAGGTAAAGCGAACTGGTTACACGGTATCTTCGGACGCATTTACATGGCAACTTTTGTGCAATGGGTAGCAAGGATTGTAACAAAAGACCCAAATCACCCATGGAAATGGTTAGCGAGAACATATACTCACTATGGCACGCATTCTTATTACAAGAAAATCATGAAAGAAATCGGATATACAGACGTCAAAGCGAGGTTGTTATTCCCCGGTATGTCAAGTAGATTCAAAGCAAGGAAAAATAGTGATTGAAGCTTTTTAATTGAATAATTCATTCACGTCAATGTTTCCATTGTAAATCAAAAATCCGGAAACCAGTACTGTTACAGTAGCAAATAGCAATAATCTGTTAATTATTCCTTTGACAAAATCAAAAACTGTTTGTGTTATGCTAACTATACCCTCACCAACATTTTCAAACTTTGGTAATTCTACATTTGTTGATTTGGACACATTTGTGGTATGAATGTTGTTGTGAACATCCCCCACATGAAGATCCCCACCAACCACCGAGTCCTGCAAGACCGCTTCGTCTTCTGCCACAGATATTGCTTGTAGTGTTTTTATTTGAATTAAATGTTCAAACATCCACCTTATCTTGCATAACTCTAAGCAATACGCTCTACGGTTTCTGGAGTTATTCCTTCTTCTGGAGTAACTCTGTAAACCATGATTGAAAGGTTTTCAGGAGCGTTTCTGAACTTTGTAACTGTCATAGATGTTTCGAAATCCGAACCGATGGTTCTTACTTTGAAATCACATACCATGTCAGCAATTGCTGCCATTTCTTGCTTGATTGCGGGCGTGATTGTATCTTTTGAAACTGTGATGAATAAGATTCCTCTGTAAAGTTGAGTATGTGCTTGCATCATCCTCAACATTGCTACGACTCTGCTCGGATCTTCTCTCTGCATGAAGAAGTCAAGGGAATCAATGACAGCCCGGAAATATGGCCCCATAGCCATGATTTCATTGGTCATCTCAGTAAGGAAATCCTGAGTGTCATCATCAACAAATCTCGTTTGTGCAAGTCTCTGTATATCTGGGAGTTTGAATCCTTCAAGCCTGTATCTACTAGCAAGTAGTTCTTTTTCTAGAACTCTTGCGTTGTATTCTTCACCGAGGGTCCTAACACCAATGTCAGTTGGCCATCTGTATTTGGAGAAAACACGGGCAATCTCCAACTTGCTTTCATTCGTTGATATAAGAATTGTATTATCTGGTTCCTCTGCAGGAGATGAAAATTGCTTGGCAAATAATTCTGAACCGGAACCTACGTCTGTGAATCCAACGACGAGGAATCCTCTTGGAACACCACCGTGCATTGCATTGTCGAATTTTGGAACACCAAAACTTCCTACTGAACCAAAGAATTCTTCATCATCTTTACTAAATTGAACCTGCTTATCCATAATATCACCACTTAGTGAATGACCACCTGTCCACGGTCGATTAAATCGGTACAATATAGGTCTAAATTTGATAAAACCGTTGGAGGAACCTGGTCAGGTACATTCAAAATTATTGACAATACTTCCCTCTGTCTGAAAGTGTTGATAAAGGTGTGAAGATACTCAGCCAGCATTTTTTCTTCATTGTAAATCGCTAGCGCATTTACTGAATCAATCAATACAAAATTTCTCTCTGTTGGAATAATTCTTAGAGTATAAAGTGTCTTTAGGAGGACACTTTCCAGCATAATAGGACTATCTACGAATGTAATGTTAGTGTATTCAACATCAGTTCCGCCAAGTATTCCTGAAGAAACTAAATCAATGAATTGGATGTTTGAAACATCAACTCCAATTGACGTAAATGCATCAATAATTTCAACTGCACCGCGTGTAGCACAAATATACACACCGCCCATTTCAAACATTTGCATTAATGGGATAACTGTTGAAGCTGTTACCATGAAGGCGTTTGTTGTGCCACACCTTACTTGAACTGATGAGGAGAGGCTCACTTCTGTAAGTTGTTCAGCAATCCTTTGGTCTAGTTCATACATGATTACTGCCCCCACCTGCTTGTTTTATCGCTTACAGCACCCCATTTGAGCATCGGGGTAAGCATAACTCCGAGGGGAGTTAATTCGATACAATGTTTAGCACGGCTGTGTGAAGTACCACGCATTTTCACCACCTGTAAAAATCTCAATAAGTGACCCATTCTTTCAACGTCCCCCATCACAATAATCCCGTCAGCGATTGCTTCTTCAACACCGAACGAGGACCAGTGTGCATTTTCTGTAGCAGATGTAATTTCGGAAATTAAAATAGTTGTGCAACCCAGAGTTGCCAGCTTTTTACCTAAGGTAAACAAGAAGTCCCTAATCAACTGTTCACTCTTAATTTTGTAACAAAGGGTTGTAACCGAATCGATAACGAGTCTTGTGACGCCTATTGTATTGACAATATCTACGATTGCTTTAATCAGAGCGTGGACGTCATCCAAATCAAACGATGCTTTGTCAAGGCCTAACCAAGAATACAAAACGTCCATATCAAAAACGTTGATCAAACCAGAGTCAATCATATTCATATCAAAAAACGCATATTGCCTTATATTTTCCAACAACTTGACACTCGGCTCTGTAGCCGTGAAGTGCGCACAAGCTTCTCCTGCTAAGGCACCCCTTACCAAAAATTCCATTCCCATTGTGGTCTTTCCTGACCCACATGTTCCAGCTGCTAAAACTGTTGACCCGTAAGGAATACCACCTCTAAGGATTTCATCCATCCCGTGTATACCAGTGATGCACCGGTCTCGGCTGTAAACTGCTGATGGTTGCATGGGGAACAGACAACCGAATACATCACACTAAATGAACGATACGCCGAATTAATCAAACTTCGCCGGGAGTAGGGGATGTTGAAACATACCATGATGAGGGTGATGACGGAGGCCCTCCATTCCAAACTACCGTGCTATTTGCTAATATTCCCGTGCTTGGATTCCACTGCATCTGAGAGACTATTGTACCTACTCCTTCATCCTCTTCAGCAAATAACAATCTAAGTCTCCCACTTGAATCATCTAACCCGTTGATCGAACCTACCCCGAGGAAACCCGTTGTTCCTAAATCATAAACTACAGAGGCATTTCCAGCAATCTGCACACTTGGGTCGCCAGTGAACAAGCCAATTTGGCCCCCTGGAATTACACCATCTTTGTACAAATAATCAGTGGTTCCAGCGGTCCCACTCCTCTCGAAAGACCAACCTTTCATAGACAGAGCAAATCCGTTCTGATTTTGAATTTCAATCCATTCTGGGCCACCGTTTGTAGGACGTGGTGAGAACTCAGTTATTCTCAACAATTTAGGAGTTGATGCTCCATCATGGACTTCGAGGCTTACCGAAATGATATCATCTCCACTAATGAATTTTCTATTAGCTACCGATGAGGTATCAGCTGTTGACCTATCTGACCCTCCTGAGAAGAGTACTTCTCCAATTTTAGAGGCATCAGAAGAAGATTGAATCACGATCTGTAACCGCAGTTGCAAACCTTTTGCAAGACCAAGACCGTTTGCCATTGCCTCGATACTAACATTTGGCAGGGCATTTATTTTATCGAAGTCGAGTGTTCCGTTATTTACTATTCCGGGTTGTAATAAACCGTCATACAAATCAAGCACGGAAACAAGATGCCAATCTTTTGTCGCATTAGTTTGGTCCCTAGCGCCATCCACGTATGGGACAAAATATCCTTCAGAACTTGTAAGCCTGTCTAATCCGTCGATTGCTGACCTATCGATTAGGTCTGTATAAGGGTCGTTGCTACCTAATTCAAGTTGAGCAAGGGACATGAATGCCGTTAAAATCATCAAAAACAAAGTAAATGCGGAGAGGAACTCAACAACTGCCACAACGCCCTCGTCTTCAGGCGCTTGACGGCTAATCGAAGCACCTTCCTGCATGACCCTCCCGAATACATGCCTTCTCAAGAGGATGTCGCCTGTTTCTTGATTCCAGTCTCAAAATAACATATTTAGGACATCATACACCGATTGATATTTGAGGGGCGAGCGTTACGACCACATGATGTCCAGAGCGTATGCTGTCACTGAGACCGATTCGACACGAAAAAGTCTGAGTTTAGTAGCAGTTTTGATTTTATCACTTTTCACAGGTATTTCTTTCTCACCAACCGCTTCCGCAACTGTAAGCGGAGACTATGAAATTACTACGTCTATCTCGCCAAGACCTGATGACTACATGACCTCGTGGGACCCTATTACGCTTACCGTGCAAGTTTCAAATCCCGGGTTCTTTTACAATGTAAATCTAAGAACAATCGAATGGTTTATCTGCGAAGGGATACAAGATGTTGGCTCCTGTTTCTTAGATAGAGAAGATAGAGGGCAGGGAGATATAGACTCGATTCCCATTGGACAATCCGTAGAATACACCTTTACTCAAGGATTCAATCCAAATGGAGAAGAGGGAGTGTTTACCCTTGTTTACAGATTCGTCGAAGAGGACAATAATGCTACTAACGACGCAAAATCTTTCACTATAAATTTCACTCAAAAACTAGTCGATGTTCGGTTTGAATCTCAAGATCTAACATCGCAACTTACTGATGTTGCGACTTACAATGGAGAACCAGTGATGAATACCAACACAAGCTATCAAATGTCTGTTAGTGGGATATCTACTTCTTGCGGAGATTGTGGTTTAATCGCTGGATTAGGCTGGACTTTGGTTGATGAAAACGGAATCGAAGTTGCTACCTCGGAACAAAACTACACCGACCTTCCAACATGGTCTGATGCATCCTTTACACGTAATTTACCACTATTAAATCATACAGAGGAAGGCCGATACACGATGTATTTCGGCTTACTTTCATCAAATGGAACTCCTAGCGGTGACATGAATGCCTACAACAATATACAGTCGATTGAGGTCGTTTTCGACAATACTGTAGACTTAGAAATATCTTCAATGGAACCAGCCTTTACCATCAACGAATCAGACCCCACCTACTTTTTTGGAAACGATAGCCTTCTGGTCAAGATTTCCAATAACGGAAATATGACCGTTGAAAATCCAAGCATACGATTCCAAATTTTAGATGCTTTTGACATTACAGAATACGATGAAACCTGTACACCGGGGATAATAACCGCTGGAGATGAAGTAGAATGTCGCTTTGACATAAAGAAACTTGGTGATAAAAAATTCAAGGTATACATAGACCAAAATCTAAACGAGGGTTTGGATGCCAAACCATCTGACAATATGATTGACCAGAATGTTCTTGTAGAACGCGGAGCAATGAATCCAATCATAGACCAAAGTAACGAAAATGGGATCTACAAAACTGCGGATACGATTACTTTCAGCGCTAGAGTTATGGGCAACGCGGCTCAACCGGTCACATATTCATGGAGCCTGTATGGACTAATGGAACCAATAGAAGGCTCTGAAATTGAAATAAACGCCGCAGACATAGGTTTGGGAGACCACTATTTCCAATTAACTGCTCGAGATTCGATGATTCCTTATTCCATAACTGAATACGCATATGCAAACTTCACGATTTTCAACAGTACTAATGTCATTGAAGGGGATTGGCTAAACGGTACGGCCGTAACAAGGACACATGCGGAAAGTGTAGTTGACCTTGATTATCCCATCGCTGGCCTAAATTATCGAGTCGGAAATGAACTTTCTCCACTATTGAGATTATCAGTTGATGTCGTCCCTACTGGAGGTGAGTTAGATGCTGGTATGGATTGGATGGACTTCGATTTGAATCTGACTAATATTATTCCCGACACGATACCCCGTGATTCGATAGCAGTGTATCAATTAGATGACTTTGAGTCGACAAATTGGGGACAGCTCTTTGGCGATGATTCATTCGAATTAATCAATAATGATACTCTTAACGTACACCTTACTCAGAACATGGACATCCTAATCGTTGGAGTTTTACCAACTCCTGACGTTGATGCAGGAAACGTCTCACTAACCAAGAAACCCGATGGCGAAATGCTGGTGGAGTGGGAACCCACTGGCGACATAGACAACCCTTACTTTGGAGGATGGAAAATTTTCAGAATTGCGTCCCCGATAACCGCTTCTTCTTACTTCCCTGACCCAAATGATGTTTCAAGCGAGTTCGTTTGGAATGGCTTGATGGCAGATACCCTATCAGTTTCCCTACCAGGCTCCGACAACTCATGGCATGATGATAGGAGATTGGAAATAGGAACATGTGCGTCATATGCTGTAATACCAACAGACAGAGCTGGAGAAGCGAAGTACACTGAAGCTAGAGTTTCCAAAGTCAACGGGGTTGCTGGATTAACTTGTGGAGACTCGATAGACCCGAATTCCGAGGTCTCCAATTTTAAATCCAGCATTGTTTACACTAACAGCACAGACTGTTATGATATGTTCATCGATTGGAGCCGATGTTACGTACTGACACTTACTTGGGACTGGCCAAATCATGAACCTGATGGCAATATCAGTTGGAACCTCTACCGGATTGAATTCCGCCCAGATGAAGTTGACCTGCGCTACATTGAACCAATCGAAACAGGATTGATGAATAAACCTGGAGAGAGTGGCATTTACGTCCAGAACGGTACAGATTTTGATGGTATCAAACCATACAGAACTTACTATTACATCCTCGCACCCTTGGATTCCGTCGGTAACGAATTAACATTCATTGATTATCCATCTCCGAACGTTGAAAGAGTCTATGTTGATGACCAATACTGGGATTTCAACCAAGACAGAATACCAATTCCTCCTGAACCCCCCGAACCCCCATACGGAGTAGAATGGCTAGGAGTGTTAGTCGATGACATGCAACAATCTAATTTCCAAATTTCTGGAATTATCATGATATTCACGATTATGATTAATTTCATAGGTTTGCCATTGGTCCTGAAGAAAAGGAAGCGACTCAAGAGAGTCTTAGCAAAGCGAGGATCCAAGGATAATCTAAGCGATGATGAATTTGACGACTTCTTTAGTTAAGACCGTCTAATTTAATTCAAGGTCGTTTGTGCCGAGACCGTTGCGGTGATCGCATAGCCTGGCCATTGCGTCGGATTGCTAATCCGATGGGTCTTCCCACGGGGGTTCGAATCCCCCTCACCGCGCCATTTATTCGGCATTCAGTACCTTACGTTTTGAGTTTGAGGACTTCCATCTCAAAGTCGCTTTGTTAATAATTGGGATTATTGTGAGTAAAATAACTGCAGATATCCATGAATAATTTTCAGAAAAGGATGAAACTACAACGAATGATATGAACATCCAGCATAGATAGCCAAGAGAACGCATGAATGAATTAAAAGCAGTAGGCATTCTACCGTTGGAGTCTAAATTTTCATGTGCATCTATTCTCCAAACGGATACAGCATACCATAAAGTTAGCACAGTAGCAACCAAAGTCCATGACATAGGAAGCCCTGAATCAGACCAAACCAAGGGAACCAAGCCTAAAAGTAATAGCAAACCGCAATATATTTTTGATTCTATCAGCGTTCTTTCTGCACCTTTTACATCGGGTAACATTGGGACTCCAACTTTCTTATATTCACCGCTTCGATAAAGTGCTAGAGCCCAGAAGTGAGGTGGAGTCCACAAAAAGATTAGCATAAACAACATCCAAGGAATTGGAGAGCCTAAATCAAATGGATTCAGGTTGGCTGGTATATTGTCCATACTTGCTACGATCCAGCCGATTAATGGAGGAGTAGAACCTGCTAATCCGCCTATGACAATGTTTTGGGGAGTCCTTCTTTTCAACCATATCGTGTAAACAAAAACGTAAAACAGAACCGAAAAGAAGGACCAAAACGCAGCTTTCCAGTTCGCATATAGAAACAACCCGCTACCTATTATAGCTATCAAAATTCCAAATATCAGAGCATGCTTGGGGGAAATCCAACCGTTTGGTATAGGCCTTGTTCTGGTTCTTGACATACCGGGGTCAATATCCCTATCATAGACCATGTTGATTGCATTGGAACCACCAGCCGCAAGTGTTCCCCCAACAATAGTTAGAACCGAGGAAAACAGTGTATCAATCCAAGTCCTTTCACCTTCGATTGCACCATTACGAGTCATTATATCGTGTGCCAATATAGCACAAATAGCAGTAATTTGGAGTAGGATTACAACTCTCAATTTCATCAATTGGAAGTAAATCTTCAGCAAAGATGGCTTTTCTTCACTCATCTTCCATTTCTCCGATGCTTGTTTTCAATAAAATCCAACTACAGGCGGCAGTTAAGAAACTCGCAACTCCAAAAATCAAATGGAGGAGCGAGAGTCCTTCTGGGAAATCATCGATATCTGCAAGTACGATGTAAAACCCACCTATGAACACATTCAAGAACCAGAATATCATAGACCTGTGCATGAACTTTGAATAAAGATTGCTTGCGCTATATTGAATGGTTTTTTCTTTTAATTTCATGTTACCAATAATCAAAGCGACTCCGACCAAACCAGCTCCTAATCTGTGAACCATTTGAACAATTATCCCTGCTCCATCTAAACTAGGAAGTAATTCTCCTTGGCATTTTGGCCAACCGTCTGGGAATCCAATCGAACATCCTTGGTTGTAATTACCTCCTGCAGTAGAAGATACCCAAGCTCCCAAAATAAGCAATATCAAAACTGCGAGTGAAAGTATAGTTATTCGCTTGAGTTCAGATCGCCTGAAATCAATTGGTACTTTGAAACTGCTCCAATTTGCTCCTTCTTTAAATCGCATTAAGACGAATTGGAATAGAAGTACTGTGACAAATATGGAAGCAAGGCTTAGATGAAGAGCAACCGTCCAGTCAGCATTATCAAAATGTACGGTAACCGCTCCGGCAGCGCCTTGAATCATCAATAGGATGCCTGTAGCAAATGAAATTTTGACTAAACTATCTCCATAAATTTCTCGCTTTTTGTATATAATCAGGAAATTTGCCAAGACTGGTATTGCGAGCAGGCTGGCGATTAATCGATGAACCCATTCAACAAAAATCTCGAAAGTTGTGTAGCGATGGTCTGCACCTCTGCTATCGAATTCTTCCGTAGAATTGTACCATTCCCCTTGTTCTTCTTCAGAGACATCGAATCCCCATGTACCAAAACATTGTGGCCAATCGGGACACGACTCGCCTGCATCGTATATCCTAATGGTACCTCCAACAACGATGACAATCATAGCCATTACAGCTATGAAAAGGGGTAGCGATGATGGGCGCCTAACCCATTCATTCTCCATGATTCAATCCGAATAAACGCTGCCTTTTAACAAACCGGAACATTTGGGCATAACATGCAGGGGAGAATATTAGTGATTATGCTAGCTATTGCATTGTTCTCACCCATAATTGATACCGTGCATGGGCAAGATGAAATTACTCCTCAGGGCAGTCTCTTAGATGTTGTTGTTATCGACCTATCTTGTGAGGAGAATCAGACTTGCGTCAATAGACCAAATAATTTCATTGAATATTTCGGAGCAGATTGGTGTACTAATTGTCCAGAAGTAGAAGAATTATTGGAGGATATCGACCTGAATAATTCACTAATAATTAGCCACAGACCTAGTACTCATGATGACCACTGGTTAAATCAATCAAGAAGCAGATTCCTCAACACGTATGGCTTGTGGGGCTACCCAAGCGTTATTTTAGATGGACATTATTTATTTGCAGGACCAACTCAAACCAGAGATTTGCAAAATAAAATTTCTGATTATAACTCTAATTATTCGGGTATATCTACAATTGAATTGACTAATGACACCCTGTCTTTGAGTGACATACAAGACGGATTAATAGTAGATGTTTGGACAGTTAAAACCAATGAAAATTTAATCAATATCGCTACAAATCACACCACAGTAAACAATTCGGGTGAAGTTGATTTAGATGGTGACAAATTAATCATAACAGTCTCACAACCAGGATACGTTCTTTTGACTCAAGGCTCCGACAACCCAGCAAATGATTACAATCCAGATTTTGGTTTCCTAGAAAACGATAAAGAAATATCACAAATTAAAACTTCAACCGTGGTTATAATCACAATTCTACTGCTGATGATTAGTTTACCATCGCTTATGCAATTACTTAGAATTATGAACACCGATGATGATTTTTATGATAGTGAAGAATAGGTTCTGATGCGCAGGGTTCAAAAACGGGTCGCCGGTCGTGAACTCCGCACGAACAGTGTTTGAGGAATTTTAATGGTCGAGCCAAAGAACCCACACACAAGATTTGAACGCGCTAGAATTATTGGAGCAAGAGCTCTGCAAATTGGAATGGGCGCACCACTAAACGCACCTGAAGAGGTCCTCAGAGAAGCGTTTAAAGAAGAACTAATTTCATTATACGGTTTGGAAGAAGCTTCGGTTAGATTCGTACTAGATCCACTAAAGATAGCTATGTATGAATACGAACACAATCTCATTCCCATAGATACAGACCCGCACGACGACTAAAATTAGTTCTCTGAAGCGTATCCGTAAAACTCAGGATTTGTTGGATTAGGCAATTCATCTCTCTTTACCAAGAGTGTTCTAATTGCCCATAAATCAGTGAAAATACGATAATTTAGGGTCATATCAAGATAATCTACACCACTCGACCCCCCTGTTCCCATTCTTCGTCCTATCATCCTCTCTACCATTCTTGCATGATGTGACCTGAATAACAACATAGATTCTTCTAGATCAACTAGGGAATCAATTAATCTACGTGGCCATGACAACAATGGCAGTTCCTTGTACGATTCTATGAACAATAATCCCGCTCTGTGAGGAATAACCACGCCATCTGGCATTAGAAAATCTGAAGCAGAATTGATTCCAGCCTCAATTCTTGGTCGAATTGAAGATTCTTCTCCATGACCAATTTCCACCATGTGAGATATCACCTTTTCACCATGACTTTTCATTATAGAAATGTGATTCTCAACGAATGACTGCATCACCGTTTCATCCATGGACACACCATTAATCGGGGTTCTTGAAAGCCAATCTTTCAATACGTCGTTTATCGACGGCATGGAATCTATCTTCTCTAACTCCGCATAAACTTCCTTGCTCAATTTCCCTTCACTTAGCAACTTTTTATTGTGTAGCATCGGATCCATTCCTCCAACTCTTTGCTCATTTTTCAAACCCATCAACATCTCAAGTGCCCTCATTTGCCAGCTTTCAAATCCTGAGGATGTACCCAATCTATCTCTGAATGCCAAGAAATCTTGTGGAGATAATGTTTCCATTACCTTCCATTGCGAAGCGAGTAATCGGAAAATTTCAGAACATCTTTCCATATGTTGAACAATAATTGGAATGTTTTTTTCGTCGATTTCATCATTATTCATCAAACTAAGTGCCTGTTTTAATTCAGTAATGATCTGTTTGAACCACAATTCGAATGCCTGATGCGTAATGATAAAATGCATTTCATGATTTGAAGGAAGGGGATTGTGACCCTCAGGACCTGATTGAAGACCTAGCAATTCATCCAATTGTAAATAATTCCCATAAGTCATTCTAACCGATGGAGTTTCGTCGCCCATGTAACAATGCACAGTCCGTGAGGCTTGAAACCTTGACGGCTGATTCCTTAACACATACTAAAAAAAAAGAATCTATAGAAAAAATGCGTAATTGTCATTAACAAGACATTGAAGCGGTCGATATGGGCGTAGGTGTAGAACAACTAAGAGCATGGCTCGCTGCCTACGACAAATCCCAAATTACAATCGGAGTTGTGGCCTCACATTCATCTTTGCAAATACTGCACGGGGCTAGAATCGAAGGATTTCGAACTTTAGGAATTGCGGTAGGCGAGAGGAGAAAAAGATACTACTCCGCTTTCCCTGGCGCAAATCCAGATGAATGGTTAATTTTAGATGACTACAAAGAGATGCTAGACCATGCGGAATGGTTTAGAGAAAATAACGTCATAATCATACCCCACGGTTCTCTCGTAGAATACTTAGGTTCAGACAATTTCAAAAAGTTAGCAGTCCCGACTTTCGGAAATCGAGGAATACTGCATTGGGAAAGTAGTCGCGAGAGACAAAGAAGGTGGCTGTTAGAAGGCGGATGTATGATGCCAAAAGTGATTGACGACCCTCACGACATAGATGGGCCTGTTATCGTAAAATATGCTGGAGCAAAGGGTGGTGAAGGTTATTTCATTGCTAGAGATTACAGGGATTTCAAAAGAAATGTCAACTTAGACGAAGAGTTCACAATTCAAGAGTATGTACTAGGGTGTAGATATTATCTTCACTTTTTCTTTGACCCTACAGCTACTGATGGATTCCAGGTACAAGGTGTGAAATCTAATTCGGGTAAGAATCTAGGGCGATTAGAATTACTGAGTATGGACAGAAGAGATGAATCGAATGTAGATGAGTTCTACAAACTTGGTAGCCTAAGAGACTTGAGAGAGATGAGTTTAGAACCGTCTTTCGTTGTCACAGGTAATCAATCGGTGGTCATACGAGAAAGTCTCCTACCTAAGGCGTTTGAAATGGCAGAAGGAACCGTCGCTGAATCATTTGAGTTAGAAGAAGGAAGCAGAGGAATGATCGGACCATTTTGTTTGGAAACAATTGTTACTGATAAACTTGAATTCAGAGTATTCGAGATTAGTGCCCGCATTGTTGCAGGTTCTAATCCATTTGTTGGTGGCTCTCCATACAGTGACATTAACGAACCATTTATGTCAACTGGAAGAAGAATTGCACGAAGTATAAGAAAAGCGATTGAGAATGATAACTTAGATTCGATTCTATCTTGATCCTCTAAATCTTTCGAAAGAGCACCTAATCTAATCAGGTCTTAATCTCATTCTTCTAGGTTTTTCCCTGTTTCATCAGGCATACTATCTGGGTCTTCCTGCAGACGGTCTGTTAGTGAATTCAGCATGTCTTCATTTATTCCTTCATTTGGGTCTTCCTCTGAACCGTCCCAATCTCCGCTCTCTAAAGCAGCTAACTTTTCCATTGCTTCTTGAGCCATCCTTGCTCTTGTTTCAGGGTCTTCAATGGTAAACTCACTTACAAGCATGATTGGGTCGCCATTTGATATGCTTCCCTCGTACTCCAAAATCTCGCCACCAGCATTACAGATAACTTGGAATTTTGTTGGATCTTTCGACCTTCGCTTCTTGTGTTTCTTGTAATGATGAACATATGCTTTGTAAGTACCACCTGGTGCTTTTCCTTCCGGCCATACAACGTTTTCAACAGGCTTCTTGGTTTCCGGTCTAACGTTAGCGTCCACGTCCAAAATACCACCACAAGCGGACTCTCGGTTTCCACCGTGTATTCTCTCTCCTGATGGACAAACAACGTGGAGGTCTAAGTCGTTGTAATTGTTCCAAATTAGTGAAATTTGAACATCAGAAGATAGCCCTCCTTCTCTTTCAAGACGTTGTTTAAGGTCTTCTATTGCTTTTTGTGTAGCCTTAATTGATTCAAGTTCGGAAGCTTCGTTTGCAACTATTTCAGCAAGTCTTTCCTCTTCAGCAGCAGCTAATTCTTCTTGTCGTAATTCTTCAAGTTCTACAGCAATCATCTCTTCTTCGGCGATTCGCTGCACCTCTTCTTCCATGAGTGCTTTCTCCTTTTCATCGTCCGATCTTGTATCACGGTTTTCAGGTGCGTCTAAAGTAAATTCACAAACAAGCATTATCGGGTCACCGTGAGATAATGCTCCTTCGTAATGCTTTACCTCTCCACCTGCATTTACGACTATTCTAAATTTGGTAGGATCTTTTGACCTTCGCTTCTTGTGTTTCTTATAGTGATGAACATATACTTTGTAAGTACCAGGAGGCGCCTTAAAGTCTGGCCAAACAATGTTCTCGACTGGTTTCTTGGTATCCGGCCTAACATTTGCGTCGACATCTAATTCTCCACCACATTCAGAAACCTTGTTTCCTCCATGGATTCTTTCGCCAGAAGGACATAATACGTGGAGGTCCAAATCATTGTAATTATCCCACATTAACGAAATCTGGACTTCAGATGACTTTGCGCCCTCTCTTTCGAGACGCTCTTGCAATTCATCGGTCGCAGCTTCGTTCTCAATCATCTCTTCCATTACTTCTGATTCCTCGAGTGCTGCAATCTGAGATTGGCGTTCATCTTCTGCTTCTGCCAGTTCTCTTTGCCTTTCGGCTTCTTCTTCTGCATTGAGGCGCTCTTCTTCGGCTAAGCGCTCTGCTTCTCTTTCCTCAGCAAGTTTTCTTGCCTCTTCGAGTTCTTGTTGTCTCTTTGCTTCATACTCCGCTTTGAGACGGGCTTCTTCTTGCTCGATTGCTTCCTGCCTAGCTTTTTCTTCTTCCATTGCTTTTCTTGCAGCCTCTTCTTCGATTTCCTTTCTCGCTTCTTCTTTAGCGATTAAGATTGCACGCTCGTTTCTTCTTTTTTGATTCAAATAATCTTCAACTTCTGCGAGTTTCTTACTAAATTCGTTATGGGCTTTAGAAAAGTCTGGGGCACCCTTCCTTTTTGCGTCCCTTCTTTGTAGCGACATAGTGCGTAATTCTCTATCATCTGAGCGCACCAACATGAACCAAATACCAAACAGGAATGCTCCTCCGAGAATCCCTATCATCAGCCATGAGGCTAGGTCCATGGGTAACCCTAAAACGAACAAGGACTTATTACCATCGGCTATAATCCATCAATCAAAAATTCAATTTGACAAGTCTTTTACCTTCTCTATAAGGTCCAATTTTTTGATTCTGTGCATGCCTATAGGTGTTAACGCTACGGAGATTCCAATAATTACCCCTGTTATAATAAATATAGAAAATAAATTAGGAGATATTGTGAAATAAAACGCCCACTGAACCATGGATGAAATAAGTAGCACAGTTCCAAAATATGCGAATAAAGAACCCAAAATTCCACCTATCAAGCCTATACCAAGATGCTCCCAAAACATCATCTTTCCGATCTTATTCATCGGTGCCCCTAGAACCCTTAAGGTAGCCAATTCAGTATCTCTTTCTGCAAGATTCATCAATAAAGTGTTGAATAAAACAGCAACAGCAATTATTATTCCAAGGAATTCTATCGCATAGAATACCTGTTGTTGTTGTTCCAGTAATTTGTCAAAGGTATCTAGCGACTCTTGCTTTAATGTGTAACCAGTTGATATTTCTGCTAATCCTTCGAGCGAAATATTTTCGTTGAATTCAATAAGCACTGAAGTCGATTCAATCTCTACCATTTGTACTAAATCCAACCTATGGAAGTACATCGTCCTCGATATTTCTCCACCCGTTATTCCAACAATCTTGACGACCTTGGAATTGAATCCTACTTCGACTTTTACTTTTTGACCGATATCCCAATCCAGAAATTCAGAAGTGCCCTGGTCGATTAATACCTCAGGGTAATTTTGGTTAATTACCGGAATCCTTCCTTCCAATAAATCTACAATTATCATGGAGTTTGGGTCATCAATGGTTGAGAAATTGTCCAAACCAAAAGACATTATTTCGCGATTGTCATCTACAATTCCGAGTGGATAATTGAGTAATAATTCATAATTTGAATTCTTATTTTCGGCCCATTGGACGATTAAATCATCACCATCTGTTGGAACATTTGCTTGCAAGTCCCATGTTTGTTTATCTTCCAATCCACCAATTATATTCTGTTCCATTGAATTCATCATGAATAACATGGAGCCAAACAAAAGCATCGAAATCCCTACTGCGAAAAATGTGAATCCGATTCGCATTGGTTTTCTCAAACTGGACCTTATTGATAGCCCCACGGTAGTTGGAAGTTTTGAGGTTAATTTTTGAAGTCTGCGTGATGATAATTTTACCTCATGTTGGCCTCTAAATACTTTCAGGGGTTGTAATTTTGATGCTTGTAATGCAGGTCTGATACCTGCTAATATAACGATTGAGATTGAAATCAAATTCGTTTGTAATAATAATGAGGCATCTACTTCTTTAGAAATCGGCAAGCCTATCATTTCCTCATAGAAACCTAACATTCCCGGAGCACCTAGGAAAATCCCAAGGATTGAACCTACCAATGAACCGATTATTCCTATAATTAAAGGAGCAATGATGTATCCAGGAATAATTGCCTTTTTCGGCACACCTAGCGTCCTCATTACTGCGATTTCGCGCGCTTGAGATTGTATCAACCTTTGAAGACTCAAAAATATGGTTATTCCTGCAATAGCAGCAATCATTCCAGTAACGTAAGGAAACATTTTGACAGCTGCTTCCGCATCTGCTCGAAGAAGTTCAACAGAATAAATTCCAGACCGGTCATAAATACTCATGGGTGATTCATCAACCGATGAAACTATCACCGTAATTTCATTTATTAGTTGATTCAATTCTTTTCCTTCATCTACCTCACTAGTTGATTGTAAGTCGTATGATGGAGTTCCTTGTACATCGATAAGAATTCTGTTTGCTGAACCTAATGATAAATTAGACAGCCTCGTCAGCCCGTCCATCGTAAGATATCCAGTTGCAAAAGATGCATTGTCGGCAGGAAGGGTAGCACCATCCTGTGCGAAAAAAAGATGTTGAGAGTGGAATCCAATTCCAGTAACAGTAAAATTTGTTCTCCCGTGACCAGCACTTATTTCAATTTCCTCCCCTATTTTGACACCAATATCCGTTGCAATATGGCTATCGATGACTATCTCATATTGCGAATTGGCAATCTTCCCCGATGCTAGATCGGTATCTGATGGAATCCAAATCTTGTCGATATTTCCCTCATTAATTCCATGCCAAACCGAAGGTATTGCTTTTTCAGTACCGTCAATGTCGTAGAAAAAGATTCCATCAAGAATAAGCCTAGTTTCGCAACCTTCAAGGCTTAATTTATCGTTGGTCCAATCGGATTCTATTTTCTGACATAGTGCGCTTGAAGTAGAATTATTCCATACACCACTTGGATTTTCAATCCAAATATCTGGTAAATTCACACCCTCTTCTCCATCATAAATATCAGCATATAGATTTGTTGCGGCATTAGCATAGGAGCCAAACGAAACTCCTGCAAAAACGCCTACTGCTACCATAAAAATAACTGCTGATAGCCTTAGCTTTGTACGCCAAAGACTTCGTGCCAGTCTTTTAGTTAGCAAAACGGACATGATTTCACCTATACACTTTCATCAGAAATTATTAATCCACTGTCTAAACGAATTACTCGGTTTGCGTAATTTGTCAGTTTTTCATCATGAGTTACAATAATACAAGTGATATTTTCAGATTCACAGGCTTTTACAAGTACTTCCATTACCATCGCTGAGGTCTTTGAATCTAAATTACCCGTTAATTCATCACCGAGCAATAACTTTGGTTTTTTCGCAAGACTTCTGGCGATTGCTACTCTTTGCTGTTGACCACCACTTATCTCTGCGGGAAATCTATCGATTTCATTTTCAAGTCCTACAAGGGTAAGTAATTCCACGGCCCTATCACGATCTTTTTGGCCAGATAACTCTTGAATGAGCAATATATTTTCTAAAACTGTTAAATCTTGTAGTAAATTGAAAAACTGAAACACATATCCGATATTTTCCCGACGAAATGTAGTCATTTCTTCAGATTTATCCCGAGGAACATCCACTCCATCGAACTGATATTCACCAGCAGTGGGGCTATCTAGAGCCGCTACGCAGTTGAGAAGAGTAGTTTTGCCTGAACCTGATGGCCCAAGTAATACGATTCTTTCTCCCTTTGAAATTGATAAATCGACTCCATCAAGTGCCTTTACTACACCTGAAGTCATGGCATAATGTCTCTCCATGCCTTTAATTTCGATTAAACCCATGTCTCTCAACACCATCAGTGGACGGCAACTTATCTAATTTTAGGAATCTTTCATCACCTGCAACCATAGGAAAGCCTTGTCAATAAAATTCAGTTAGGGGAATCATGGCAGGCATAAATGACCTACTGCCAAATGGCAAAGGTGTTTGGGTTCCAATAGACCACGGGGTATCAGATTATCCCGTCGAAGGGCTTACAGACATAGATGGAATAATCGCTAATCTTAGTAGCGCTGACGCAATCATTGCCCACAAGGGCATAGTTACTAGATACTCCTCAAAATTCTCCAGGTTCATTGCTCATTTATCTGCATCAACTCGCCATGGAGGAGATGAGAATTCACTCAAAGTATGTGTTGGAACGGTAGAAGAATCAATTAAAAGAGGTGCTAAAGGGGTCAGTGTTCAAGTCAATATGGGCTCATATGGGGAGGGCGATATGATTGAAACTCTAGGGGAAATAACCACGGACGCTTTTGAACAAGGTATTCCCGTTCTTGGCATGATATATCCGCGTGGAGAAAATCTTACCGTTATGGAAAATGATGATACTGAGGCGATTGCACATGCTGTGAGGCTCGGTTTTGAATTAGGTTGTGATGTTGTCAAAACAAAATATACAGGCTCAATGGAATCTTTTAGAAAAGTTGTTTCAGCAGCACCGATACCAGTTTTAATCGCTGGTGGCCCAGCAGGAAAAACCAATGAAGAGATTCTGATGATGGTTCACGAAGCCATGCAGGCAGGAGCTGCAGGGGTATGTATGGGGAGACAAATTTTTGCAAATCAGAATCCCTCAGCGATGGTTGATGCTCTTCGTTTACTCGTACACGATGGTTTGGATGTTCAAACCGCCATGATTAAATCAGGACTGTGATAACATAGAGATTTGGCTTGAATCTGGAACAAGAATTTCCGGTGTTGATCGCATACTAAACGACGATTTATTATTAGACGGGAATGTAATTTACATCGAAGGAAAAAACGTAGGACAGATAGTTGATGTTTCAAACTCACAGGGCCAGTCATTCGCAAGATCAATAGCAGGTAGCGTCAATTGGATTTTGCTTGAGTTCGGTGATTGGAAGATGATTCCTATTGAAAATATCATTGCTGCATGTGATGGAGGACCGACAAAGGTAGCAGCCAAGTTATCCAATCAGGAGCAGATATTGGGAGCTACTTTTGCTCTTGAGATAGGCGTTGATGCAATTCTCATACCTGAGGAATTGATTGAAAGCGGTTTAATCGCAAAATCTCAGCGTGGAGAAAAACCTACTAGTACGCAATTTGAGCAGAATAAAAAAGATTTTTCACTTGAGGAATTAACTATCACCGAAGTTAAAGAAGGCGGTGTAGGGGACCGTTTTTGCATAGACCTCACTTCATTATTAGAAATTGGAGAAGGTATTTTGGTAGGTTCAAGTGCATCCTCACTAGCATTAATACATAGTGAAAGTATAGAATCAGAATTTGTTCCCACAAGACCATTCAGGGTTAACGCTGGACCTGCGAATTCTTATGTTTTGATGTCTAATAATTCAACCAAGTATCTTTCTGAACTCAAAATGGGCGATGAAGTAATGATTGTAAATCGTGATGGATTTACTAAATCCGGAACCATTGGGCGAATTAAAATCGAAAAACGGCCATTTATTCTCATCAAATGGATTGATGCAAACAATAATGAAGCAGGTACCTTCCTACAGCAAGCGGAGACAGTTCGCTTAGTCATCCCTGATGGAAATTTTAAATCTGTAACTGAATTACAAACCAATGAGAAAATTCTAGGAGCAATTTTTGAATCTGGGAGACATGTTGGAGAAACAATAAATGCGAAAGTCACCGAATTGTAGGTGTTTTTGTGGGAGTGCTCGGAACTGGGGAATCACATGGAGGATGTAGTATCCTGCATGCCGCAGGTTTAGGCTACGGTTGTTCTTTGGCATTAGACCTACCAGTTAAGGTAAAATTACTCGACAAGCCATCTAAAAGGGGTTTTGATGATCCAGATGGTCTATTAGAATCTGTAAGTAAGATTTGGGAGTCGTCCGACCTCACACAAGGTTTCGAAGAATACCATTGGAGTATATCATCAAACATTCCTCCTCGTCAAGGCCTGAAATCTAGTGCTGCCATTTGTGTCGCAGCATTTAGAGCTCTAGCAAACGCTGAAGATATTAACATGGAAAATCATCAGATTGTACACATGGCCGCACTGGCTCAAGTTGATGCTGGAGTTTCAATAACAGGAAGTATAGACGATGCATGGGCCGCTGCGGATAAAGGATGGAAATTAATAGATATCAATGCTGAAACCATTCAATCAGGAGTTTTACTTGAATCACCTGGACCTCCAACAGATGAATGGGCCGTCCTAATAGTAATCAGAGGCGACAGGGAGGAGCGACCTAAACTGGAAGATTTTTCATTCCATCAGCAAGCCTTTGCACAATCACTGAATGCTTTACAGGAAGGAAATGATTTGGTAGCACTAACATGGAATGGTCGTGGCGTAGTGGGTTCGTTAAATGACCCGATTGGTAGAAAATTGACTAACGACGCTTTCGTAAATGGTGCCAGAGCTGCAGGAATATCAGGGTCAGGTACTGCAATTGTAATTTTTGTACCCGCTCAAAATGAACCAACAATAAACAGGTTACGTGAATTCTATACCAAATTAAACAAATTTGAGCTAATTGAAACAAAGGTTTTGAACAAAAGCATAGATTAAACAAAATACTCACATTGATGAATGTGTATTTTTTGGCTGACATGAAGGACATGAAAATGAGCCTTGGCGAAAATTTAGTTGTAACTCTTTTTGGAGAGTCACATGGCCCTGCCGTTGGCGCATTAATAGAGGGTATGCCTCCCAATATCCAGCCTGATTTTGATGTTCTAATCCAAGATATGATTTCGAGAAGACCTGGAAGCGGATTAGCAAGTAAAAGAAAAGAGACTGATGAAGTGGAATTCCTTTCTGGAATTTATGAAGGTAAAACTACAGGTATGCCGATATTATTGCTCATTAAAAACAAAGATGTGAGGTCAAAAGATTACTCATTCTTACCACATCAACCAAGACCAGGCCATGTTGATTTTCCGATTAATGCTAAGACTGATGGCGCTGCTGATTTAAGGGGAGGAGGTTCTTTTTCAGCTCGTTTGACAGCAGGCTTAGTTGCAGCTTCATCACTCACCCGTAATCTAATACCAGATGATTGGCAAATTGAGGCAAAGGTTGGGGCTCTTGGAGGAAAAGAAGGAGAGGCAGGAATACAACTCGCTGAAGAAGCAAGGAAAAAAGGAGATTCGTTAGGAAGCAGGGTCGATTTAGTCATTTCAGGCCTCCCTGTAGGGTTAGGAGAGCCTTGGTTTGATGGTATTGAGCCAGCCCTAGCAAGAGGTCTAATGGCGATACCTGCTGCAAGAGCAGTTGAATTTGGCAGAGGTGTCTATGCCGGTGAAATGAGAGGTAGTGAGCACAATGATAAGTACGGTGAAAACATGAAATTGTCAAGTGGTGCTGATGGAGCACTCGGTGGAATGGCAAGTGGCGCCCCGATACACGTGCGAATCACATTCAAACCACCGAGTGGAATTTCAATCCCTCAAGACACATATAATCAAACCACGGGCATAATCGAAGAACTCGCAATTAAGGGTAGGCACGATCCCGTTATCGCACCTCGCGCCAGACCGGTTGTAGAAGCCGTGGCAAGATGGATTATAGCAGATCTAGCAATTCAAGGAGGATACATCGATGAATGATGAATATGTGGTTCACAAGTTCGGTGGCTCATGTCTCAGAGAAAGTGGAGATATTGAAAAAATATCTAAGATAATCCAAAACTCAGATGATAAGCCGGTGATTGTAGTTTCTGCATTGTGGGGAGTGACCGATAAATTACTTCGTTCTTTGAAGGATACTCAGTATAGCGGGAAAATCGTCCAAGATTTAATCTCACAACATACGATTTTCGCCCCCGAAATCAGTTCAGGACCTTTTGCTGATAAATTTCAAAGAGTAATTGACGGTATATCTGGAGAAGTCATGAGACTTTCATCAGGAACTAGAACCATTGAATCTGAAAACCTAATTCTTGCAGCTGGAGAACGATTGAGCGCACTTGTTGTAGCCCAGAGATTACGAACGCTTGGAATCGATGCACATCCGATTGGTGCAGAGGATATAGGATTAAGATTGAAAGGCTCGGGAAAAGCAAAAGAAATTGATATTGGCGAATCTAAACAATCGATGGATTTTGATATGTTGAGAGGTGTTCCTGTTTTGACAGGATGGTTTGGTAAAGGATACGATGGAGATTTGGCAATCTTATCAAGAGGAGGTTCGGACCATTCAGCCGCTGCATTTGCGAATTTGCTGGACGCTAAGAAACTAATATTATGGAAAGACGTTGATGGAATTAAACCTTTGAACCCTAGGTGGGGAGTCAATACCCAATCAATCCCGTATTTGGGCTATGGTCAAGCAGCTGAATTAGCAATACATGGCACGTCTGTCATACATCCTGCCACAGTGTCTCCACTTATCGAATTAGGAATTCCTTTGGAAATAAATAACATCAATAATCCCTCTACAATAGCTCCTACTGTTATTGGACCTGACCTCAATTCTGACAAATTGGTTGCGATTGGATGTCAACCAGGTGTATCCCTAATCACAGACGAAAAACCAATTAGCTCAGATATAATCTCATTAATTAGACAAAAGGACGTTGTTCCTTGGCACCTAGAAACCAGCAATAACAGTATGAAGTTAATCTTACCAAATCAGTTTGTGAGTAAATATCAACATTTCTTTGAAGGGAAAATAGAACACTGCAGTGCTATAATAACCATAATTGGAAAACATGAACCATTAGATTCCAATTATAAATTTGTAAGCCGGAACGATTTTGGTACAAGATATTTGGTCAATACCAACAATTTGGGTATTGAAATATCTGATTTGTATCACTCTTTGTTCTCTCTCCAAGACTGTAAATGAGTTGGCAAATCCAAAGCGAACAAACCACCTACAATCAGGAAAACGAATAATGTACCAAGTGCTACACCATAAACTGAAATTAACTCTACTGATTCTTCAAGGCGCATAGCCGTCTGTTCCGAGAACAGGCCGACGAATGCTGGCAAGATTGTATTCACAGACAATACAATCATCGCCAAACTACCTGCGATCAATGGATTGATTACCAATGAACGATGGTATTTACCCACTATCTTTTTCACATTCATGACGTATACTTCTCTCGTCCTAATAGATGTATCAAGCATACTAAATCGAATAACTCCGTTAGATAATTCGAAATACATCACTAACAAGACTGCGTAAACAACCACCAATATAGTCAGAAGTAATTGACTATCTGCCAAATCGAACACATCCTGTGATAGTGATACTTTGGACGATGCGAAGCGCATTACCGATATTATGAACAAAATATAGGAAGTTAGCATAAATCTTGCATCCCTTTGCATTGTACCCCAGAATCCACATCCTACTGCAGCGATGATTACCAATAATTGAAGGAGGCCTGCGAATGTTGTACTTCCAGTGATTGCGAACCATATCGTACCAACAGATGGAGTAACAATGTATGTCAAAATTCCAAGTGCGATTAAAACTCCATAGCACCCTAATTGTAAATTCTGAACCATCTTATCTGCAGGTAAGAATTTCATCTTTGGAACCAGTGGTCCACCAAGAAGGCTTTCAATGAATGAAGGTATTTCTACAGTAGGAATAGCGTCCTTGGGAATTTCTCCTGAAGAAGAACCACTTGCGGCTAATTTCTTTCTGGAAGGTGCCGATGAACGGACAGTTTTACCATCATACAAGTGTTTGGTATCTCCTGATTTTGTCGCCATAGTTTCACCTCAGAATCCTCTTGCTCCCGCTAATGCAGTGGAAAGGAGCATATCTGGCTCCCAGTCCATGATGTTTACACCTAATGCACGTAATTCGCTAATCAGTACATCTCTTTCCGTCTTAAGAACTTCATACCCTGTTCGATCTAATCTCTTTGCATCGAATTCGAATTCGAGGCTTGATGGAGAAAGGACTGTAACATCAAAATTCCTTGCACGGAAATCTCGAAGTGCGTTTACCATAGTTGGATCGTCTTCTAAATTGGACAACACAATAATTGGGCTTCCTTTATTGATGTGAGGCATAATTCTGTTTACAACTACCTGGAGAGGAATATTTCCTCTTGCCATAGCCCCTGCTAACTTGGTCAAAATCACATAGAGCTGTTTCTTTCCAGTATCCCTGTCTACACTTACAACTTCATCGCCATATAGGATTAGACCAACAGAGTCTCTTCGTCCCAAGAAATACTTTGCAAGGCTCGCCGCTGCTCTTGTTGAATAAACAAGTGCGTTACGTGACACAGGCCCTGTTTCTGATACGGCCCTTGAATCTACGATTAAGATAATATCACTTACAGCATCTCTCTCACGCTCATTAACCATCAACTTACCCGATCTTGCATATGCAGACCAGTTGATTGCTCTGAATGAATCTCCTTCGAAGTATTCTCTCAAAGAATAGAACTCAGAACCTGGGCCGGGCTGTCTGATATTCACAGCACCAGTGAATATCTTAGGAACCTTAGATTTAACAAAGGTCTCTTTCAAATCTTCCATCTTAGGGAAAACGAGGAAATCATTGTAAACATGCAATTCTTTCTCCCTATGGAAAAGACCGAATGGGTCTTGTACCCTAACAGCCACAGGTCCGAGGCTGTAAAATCCTCTCAGAGGACACTCTACTGTATATTCGATGAATGTCTCTCTTCTTGGACCCAATTCCATCAAGATGTAGTTGGCTCCTTCTTTGATTCTCATTACTTCAGGGACTCTGTCTCTTACTTCGAGAATTTTTCCTAATGCAGATTGATTCTGCATACGTAATGTGACACCTATGTCACCATCCTCAAAAATACGTGCGCTTGATAATTTTCTCATTGCTGAAACATTAGATAGAGAAACCCCTTCTTCTCCGGTCCATTCTTCAGCTCTTCTACCACTGGATGCTACGTCGGCGTGACCACCGAACAAAGCAGCCCAAGTCAAGAATACGAAAATTACAACGGCTATTGTAACCAATTGCGAGTTTCTTAGCGTTAGCCCTAGCAAATACATAGCTACCGCTAGTGAACCCAACATCGCACTCTTACGACTCCACATGTATCAGTACCTCCAATACTAATTTCTGAAAATCAGACTGTTGGAACTGGAACTTCACGAAGAATTGTTTGAATAACTTCTCCAGATTCCAATCCTTTGATTTGATGTTCCGGCTTTAGAATGATTCTGTGAGCAATTGCCAATTCAGCTACTGCCTTGATATCATCAGGTGTTACGAAATCACGGCCTCTCAATGCGGCTGCTGCACGGGATGTTTTCAGTAGAGCTTGTGAACCACGAGGAGAAGAACCGACTAATACACGTGGATCTTCTCTTGTTCTGCTTACGATTTCTACCATGTACATTCTCAGAGCAGGGTCAACATAGATGTCTTCACAAGCTTGTTGCATAGCAATAACACGCTGTGGGTCTGTAATTACGTCTACGTCCACAGCGTCTTTTCCACGATTAATACGTCTTGCGAGGATTTCGTCCTCGTCTGCACGATCTGGATAACCGACGCTCATCTTGAACATGAAACGGTCTAGCTGCGCTTCAGGAAGCGGGTATGTACCTTCTTGTTCAACAGGGTTCTGTGTCGCCATAACAATAAACGGTGCTGGTAACTTGTGAGTTACAGTACCGATAGTAACCTGCTTTTCTTGCATAGCTTCAAGCAAAGCCGCTTGAGTCTTTGGCGGAGCACGGTTTATTTCGTCCGCTAGTAGTAAGTTACAGAACAATGGTCCTGGCTTGAATGTAAATTCACCCTTCTTAGCATCATAGATGTTTGTTCCTGTAATATCTGCAGGCAACAAATCCGGTGTAAACTGAACACGCTTAAAGTCACAACCTAACGCATCTGCGAAGGTGTTAGTCATAAGCGTCTTAGCTAATCCCGGGTAATCTTCGAACAGTAGGTTTCCGTTTGAAAGAATATTGATTAGAACGTTGTCGATGACGTGGCTCTTACCAATAATTACTTTCTGTACTTCTGCGCTAATCGCTTGAGCGATTGCTCCAACTGCCTGAAGACGTTCTCTGACTTCTGGGCTACTTTGGTGTCTAGGCTGTGCCTGTGCTGGCGCTGCTGGTGCAGGTGCTGCTGGTGCTGCTGGTGCAGGTGCTGCTGGTGCTGCTGGTGCAGGTGCTGCTGGTGCAGGTGCTGCTGGTGCCGGCGCTGGTGGCGCTGGTGATGCAGGTGCTGCTGGTGCAGGTGGTGCCGGCGCAGGGGGGGCTGCTGGTGGTGGTGCTGGCTGCATGTTTATTTCCTCCTTTCATTTTATTTTCCCCAACGTCGAATTTGTTGCAATAATTGCCTCAATTCTTCATTGGAATACGAACGCTGTTGTGAATACAACAACTCAATAAGTCGGGGGTCTTTAATCATCGATTGTATCTCCCCTGGTGTTTTTCTTGCCATTTCGTCTCTTGTGAGATCGTGGAATTGCCGAACCTTAGACATCAAAGATTCTCTAACTCTTTGAAGATATTTGCTCGGGTCTACTTTATTTGGACGCTCTCTGAATCTAGTTAAATCGAAGACGTGCCTCCAATTTTCTTTTTCTGGGACGACCATTATAGCAATAGATAGCAAAGCCATCAAGTTCAGTACAATTAACCATTTCAAAAGTGTGTCACTAGTAAGCATTACAATTGCGCCCATGGCTTCAGTGAATGGTGAGGTGATGGATGAAGTTACGTGTCTTGACTCATCGAAAACTACGTAGAAATTACTATTTTCACGAGTTACTGTAAGAGCCATGCCATCATTGTCATGCTCCATCATGTCTCTGATTAGAGTGATGAAGTAGTCACTGTTACCGTTCCAAAATGGTGTGTCATCAGTATCAGCGAGTAAATCTGTCCAACAACTAGAGTCTTGATAGAATCCAGAGTCGCACTGTTGTTTACCTGTTACCTCAGCATCTGCTATGTCCCACAAATGGTTAGCAAACACTGAGTGGTCGGATACGAATACAATACTACCGGTTACATCAACCTGTCCTTCCGAGAATCCCTTGACTTTGTCAATGGTCTCGATTCCTGGGTAATCCATCCTGATGATCAGACCAGTGTTATTTCCTCCGGGGCTTGGGTTGTCTGGGTCGTTAACATCCATATTTTCCCTTGCGATGAATGCTTGTCCTGATGCGTGTGCCAGTATCTTGACACTGCGACTTGTGTCTTCATATTCCAATACCTGCATTGCTGTTGGATTGTGGAATAGAACTGGAAGTGCACAATTGTCGTAGTTATTTTCTGATAGCATCGATTCAGAACAGAATGCCTTCGGTGAACCATCATCTGTCCAAACTTTGTTAACACCCGCAACAGCCCATAGCTTCCTTGCATCTTCTGGCGCTAAATCACCAAGAGAGTTTGTCACCTGATAATTTCGGTCAGGATCTACTAGTGGTGCATCAAAGAATTTTACATCGAACTTGTCGGCTACTGTTTGAGCATTTGTCGAGTTAGCCGCAATGATCACTTTTCCACCCTTTTCGGTAACGAAATCATAGATTGCGTCTGCCTCAGAACTGTCAAACGGTTTTTCTGGGGCTGCGATTATTAGCATTGTACGGTGAGGTTCTCTCCAATCGTTAACAAGCATAGGCGTAGACATCGTGTTAGCAATAACGTATCCCATATTGCCTTCCCCAGATCCCAAGTCAGACCTCATGGTTGAGATTTGTTGATATTGTAATTCTTCTTCACCGTCCGTTACATATGCTGAATACACAGTATCCTTATTTGATGAAGCCGCTATAATTAACGAAGTTGATAATAACATTGCTACAACAAATCCGATTAACAGCCATGTTTCTAATTTTATACCATTAGATTCTACATCAGCCATAAGAAAAACCTCGGGAATTAAACAACGCTATTCCTGTCGCAACTTTGCTCCACTCATATAGGTTATCGTGGGATGCGCAATGGAAAATTAAGAATATCAATGTAAATACATAAGTATCAAGCAAAAAATATTCAATTGAAAAACGATTACTTGCGCAGTAACGCAGCTAAAATAACAGTTATCATCGAAAGTGAAAATGGAAGATAAGGAAGCGAACTGTTATCCGATGAGGAATCCATTTGATTTTCGCCGTTTTGGTTATCTTCGTCTTCTTGGGATATTACCTCTGGCGCCTCCACTGTAAAATCGAACTTTCCAACATATCCAAGACTGCTTCCTTCGCTAACTGTATTCACTTCAAAGGTACATGTTTTGTCTGGATGACTAGAAGGCGATATCAACTTAATTACTCCACTCACCTTTGTGGAAATGACTGTGCCCTTCTCAAGGCCTGATACAACTTCATAATCCATTTGTGGGCAACTTTTGAACGAGAAATCTATTTTCTTTATCGCATCATCTACATTTCCCTTATTTTCTATATCGATAGTAATCTCTTTGTCAGTGCCTGCCTTCATATCCAAGTTGATGTCATCGATTGAAGGATAATCAAACTCGTAAACTGGAGAAAATTGTAACTGCTTTTCTATTTCTTTAGAATCACTCGATTGCCCACCCATCATTAGATTGGCTACAACAGTAACGACATCGTAATACTGACCTCTTGCATCAATAAGTTTGTTAGCGTCATCAAGACCTGAGCCTGAAATTGATATCTCAAAGGATTCATTAGAATTTGCGGGAACAGATACGGAACCAGGGTCGTCGATTGTGAAGTCCTCATTAGATTCTACCTCAAATTCAATATCCGCTGGGACTGGTCTGGCATTTTCTATCCAAAATTCAATAGTGATATCAAAATTAAACGAACCATCGAGTTGTAAAATCTCTGGTTCGCTGTCGTTCTCCCAGCCGATTTCCCACTCATTGGAAGGCGTTTGAGATGATGCCAACGGCATTAACATAACGGTAGTTATCATCAATGCGATTATGTAACGCATTCAATCACTCCTCACATGCTCTTTTTACCAAGACTTTTATCATATTTCTGCGATATCTTGGAGGCAGAGACGTATTATTCACTGGTTTTACATTCTCGAAGATTGTATCTGCGAGTTTTGCGATGTCCCCATTGGATTCCAAAACTTCATCAGAATGTAATCGGGGTATGCTTTCTAAGGCAGTAGTGGCTATCTTCAGGGTACTTCTGTCATTTGACATCCATGCCGCTGCGACACCTGCTTCTGGGAAATCCCACGATTCTCTTAGTCGTAATTTACGATAGTTTCCTGTCCACTCAGATACATTATCGGGGAATGTAATTTTCAATAGGAATTCTCCTTCCTCCAGAACGTTTCTGGTTATTCCATCGAGTTGATAGAAATCAGAAAGGAGCAGATCTCTACTACCATTTGGTCCGATTATGTGAACTGAAGCTCCAAGTACCATTAGGTTAGGAGCGATGTCTCCTTGATAGGTAGCGACACACAATTCGTTTTGGTTTGGAATAACTCTACAATCAGAACCTGTTCCACAATCACACTTGTGGCACCAATCAATACTGCTTCTCCATTCTTCTGCTTGGTTATACCAGAAACATCTAGTGTCTAGACACAAATTCCCCCCAATTGTAGCATTCCTCCTAATTAATGAGGAAGCAACTTTACTTGCAGCCTCTGCGACCAATGGATGGACAGTTTCGCTACATGCTATGTCGTGAAGTCTTGCCATACAACCTATTTCTTGCATAGAAATGGTATCGATACCTGATATGGATGCAAGAGATATAACATCGGATTTAGGGTTGATATGCCATTTGTAATTTGGAATTAAATCGGTTCCTCCAGCAATCCAATCAAATGATTTGTTTTGTGATATCAATTCCGATGCTATACTACATGCCTCTTCTATAGATTTTGGAGTGTGTAAGATAAACGGTGGCATCAGCATTAATTTTCACCTCCCATGTTTCTTTGTTCTTCTTTAAGCCAGGCCTTTCCTGCAAGACCTAGTTCTGCGAGTTGTTCAGCAGATGGCCTGTCTGCATGCGACCATCCCTCTACCTGTTCTTCCAGAGGAATGTTTGGGTCGAATCCAAAAAGAACGCCGTTAACATATGCACTTGTGTCTTCTGTAGTTTGGCGTTTTTTGTCCCTATCTCGATGTTCTTTTCCTCTATTGACGAGTTTTTGTTGTAATTCTGAAAAATCGATTCTTGGAACGGGAAGGTCTGTTGCATTCTCAAGACCTTCGACTTTCATCTTCTTTGCTATTGCAGCCCAAACCTTGTCTGGGGTTAAAGGTAAATCGTTAACTCGAATTCCTATTGCGTCATAAACCGCATTTACGACAGCTGGGAGGATTGGTAGCAAAGGTCCTTCTCCTGCTTCTTTTGCACCAAATGGACCCTCTGGGTCACATGATTCGATAATAATCGGCGTTACATTAGGCATTTCGTGTACGCTAGGTATTTTGTAATCCAACAGATTTGGATTTTGTAGATGACCGGTTCTTCCATAAACCATCTGTTCAGTCAAAACTTGGCCAAGTCCCATGTGGCAAGAGCCGATAATTTGACCCTCAACCGCTAATGGGTTTAGCGCCTTACCACAATCGTGTGCGGCCCAAACATCTGTACATTTTATGATCCCAGTTTCAACATCCACTTCTACTTCAGCGACATATGCTGAGAATGAGTAAGCAGGTGCTAACCCTGCAGCTGCACCTTTGTGAACTCCACCCATAGGAGGTGACCTGTATGCTCCAGATGCAATCAATGCGCCTTTGTCTTCCTGAGCCTTGTGAAGGGCTTCCAGATAGGAGATACCAATTGCAGGGTCGTGTTTGTAGTAGATCCTCCTATCGTTTAGAACAAGAGTGTCAGGGTGGTAACCTAAGATATCCCATGCTGCATTCAGAAGTTTTTCTCTAATCTCAAGCGCTGCTCTAATAGCGGCATTAGCATTCATGAATGTGACTCTTGATGAATAAGAACCCAAATCTACAGGGCTTGTATCGCTCTCGTGACTTCGCACGTGGATCATCTCCATAGGCAGTGCCAGAACCTCAGCTACAACTTGTGCTACTGCTGTTGTAGAACCTTGTCCGATGTCAGCCGCACCTGTGTGTACAGTGACGCCGCCATCCATGTCAACCTGCATGTGAACTGTAGCATGAGGGAATTTATTTGGGTCCCAATGAATAGGGAGGCCTGAACCTGAAATAAAGAACCCACAACCTATTCCAATACCTTTTCCTAATGGCAATTTTCTAAATTTATTATCCCAATCACTGCCTTCCCTTACTTTCTGTAAAGCTTCTCTCATTCCGTTTGATGTAATCCTAAATCCAGAAATCGTTCGTGAGTGAGGTGGGAGCAAATTTGCTAAACGCAAATCGATTGGGTCTACCTGTAGCTGTTCCGCCATATCATCCAATCCAACCTCAACTGCGCAGCGAGTGTTAACAGCCCCATGACCACGCATAGCGCCACTGGCTGGTTTATTTGTCCAAACCCTCGCTCCAGTGTAGTGGAATGAGCCCAACTCATAAGGCGCTGTTGCCAGCACACCGTTGTAGTATGATGTGACGTGACCAAACGATGCAAATCCTCCCCCATCGATTAGGGCATCGATATCAAATCCTGATATTCGAGCGTCTTCGTCAGCGTATAATTGAACTTCGATATGGCTAGGATGCCGACCCCTATTTACCCAGAATACTTCTTCTCTATCGAAATTGATTCTTACTGGACGGCCTGCTTTTCTTGCTAAAATAGCAGCACACATTTCATGAGGGAACGGATCAGACTTACCACCAAATCCTCCACCTACGAAAGTCCGAATCACATTGATTTGATGCATTGGAACTTCTAACACCGTTGCCAAGGACCTGTGAGCATAATGCGGGACCTGTTGGGGAGTGTACAACTGTAACCTACCGTTTGAATCCCAATGGGCTACAACTGCGTGGGGTTCGGTAAATCCGTGATTCACACCTTGGAATTTCCATTTTCCATGATACATTGCGGTTGGGTTTTCAACCATCGAGCGGTCTCCGAATTCTTGAAACACTCTCTTTTGGACATTTGTAGTTCCAACATGATACCTTCCTCTCCAGTGTATGGGTTCATCAACGTCTTCAAGGCCCTTTCTCATATCGTGAATAGAATCTAACACCTCATATTCAACCTCAATCAGAGAGGCTGCTTCTCTTGCAGTGGCCTCATCCACTGCGGCTACGCAAGCGACTAAGTCTCCAACGTGCCTTACTTTTTCAACAGCCATTGCGTGTTCATCCTTAGTGACGGGAAGCACACCAAACTTGTTAGGCGCGTCATCCCCGGTGGCTACTGCCAAAACACCTGGAAGTTGTTCTGCCATGGTTGTGTCAATCGAGATTACCTTCGCATAATGATGAGGTGATCTAACGATTCTACCGATAATCTCGTTAGGAAGTCTGACGTCATCACCATACCATGCTTGGCCGGTAACTTTTGCATTGGCATCAACTAGTGGTATTCTTTTACCAACAGTCATACCTGTTCTTGCTCTGTCATGAATGTGAGCACCAGCTGGTTGATGTTCCCTACCTCCAACCATTTGAGGTATGTAATCGAGGTCTCTTTCTGTCATTTTTGGGCGAGACCCTCCGGACCCAGGTGGTGCGAAGCTTTGCTTACCAGCAACTCTTTTTCCATCCTTTCGAGTCTCTTTGTTACCGCCAGGTTGCTGTTTGTATCCTTGCGACATCAAATTCACCTCGCATGACCGGGGGGCATTGTCGGTTCATCAGGCCCACTTGGATGTGGGTCAGGATGTGCATCACTTGCAGGATTTGCAGCGCTTTCTTCACCCCTATGAATCGAAGCGGCCGCCTTAATTGAGTCAATAATTTGTTGATAACCAGTACACCTGCAGAGATTGCCTTCGATAGCCTCTGCTATTTCCTGGTCATTTGGGTTATTATTTTGGTTTAATAGAGCCTGAGACGCTACCAAAAACCCTGGCGTACAGAATCCACATTGAGAGCCTCCGTGTTCTCCGAAGCACTGCTGAATCGGTGCCAAATGTGCGCCATCAGCTAAACCTTCGACGGTAATAATTTCACGATTGATAGCGTCTTGAGCCATAGTTAGACAGGATAGTCTTGGAACTCCGTCTATCATCACTGTACAACAACCGCAGGTTCCCATGTCACATCCACGTTTTACACCCAAGCAACCTGCTTTATCTCTTAAAACATCCAGAAGTACGGCGTTTGAAGGTATTAGACATTCTTTCTGTTGCCCGTTCACATCTGATTTCCAAACTACAGAGGGCGCTACAGGAATCATTGGAACGTGTTCTTTTCCTACCATCGAGTACACCAACTATGCACGGGGAGTACTATTCACCCTTTCAGCATTGGCACTAATTTATTTCTAATTCCTTGCATGAACAGAAGTAAAATCATCTTTACCGGCAGACGGGTCATTCCAATCCGGATCACCAGGTAAAACCAGTCCATCTCCAATCGAAACTAAATCTGCAGCAAGCTTCTTTTGAGTATTTGTCAATGCGTCCCAATCAAACGAAGAATCTCTCCATTTTACCCAAAGCCTCATTCTACGCCAAGAGGATTTTCCTCTCGAGTATAACTTCATCTGTAATCTTCCCGCTGTTGGCATCCACCACAGCATTAGGGGGAATACGAGAACCGCAGGCAAATTTAACAAAAAGTCGATTATTGCGCTATATTCACCCAATTGGGACATTGGACTATCTGGAGATAATATTGCCCAAGTAAAGAGCCAGGCGGAAAATATCCACCAAATTGGATAAACAACTACAGCCGAATATAACTTCAATGAACCCCTTTTTGAAGAATTGATTCTCTTCCCGATGGTACGGTCAAGAAATACTACGAAGAGGAATGGAGGTATGGAGCCAATTAAAGCACTTAGGGTTACAAAACCAAGCATGAATGACCAAGCGAACAAAAAAAGGAATATTGATTTTGCAAAGCCCCTGTTTGTTACTGAAGCAGGACGCTTATCTATGTGGTGAGGCTTTAGATTATAATCATTTAATAGATCCATGTGTTCCCTAGTTCTAAGTTCTAAATCATCACAGGTTCCCCTGTCGTTTTGAGCCATCCATTCCCATGCGGCTCTTACCCTTCTTGCCCCTCTAACACTCTCCCCGTAGTTCTTGTATTCTTCAATTTCCGGGTTTTTTCTACTTCTCTCTGCCCTGATAATTGAACTGGCTTTCCAAATCAACTCCCTATCATTCCATTCATCTTTCGAAAGGGATGCTCTATTTATTTCACCTGAGATAACTTCGTTTAACTCTTCTTCAGTACCATTTATTTCGAGAGGTCTTTCAATCGTTAGAGCAACTCTTTCCCTGAACAAATTTTTCTTGCTGTAATGTATCCCAACCGGGATAATTACTGGTTTATTTTTTGAAGTAATTTTATTGGCCTCTAAGGCTATTTTCGTAGCATTATTTTGTATTTGTTTCGATTTTGGCTGGTCATGGGATTCGCCTTCGGGAAAAACTACCACATATTCACCATCAGCAACCTTTTTTGAAACCCATTCTAATTCCCCCTCGGAATCTAGTATTCCGTCAAATTTAACCTGCTTACCGGGAATTAAACCTCGAGTAAGCATGTTATCAAAAAGGCCACCGGGGTGCCAAGATACTATTATAGCACCTCTATCCTCAGGCAAATTTTCTATGTCGATTACAGTAATTTCTCGAAACCATGTTGACATCAAAACTCTGCTGAACCAGTTTTGAAGCCCCATAAATCATCGAGATTGCAATCTGTTTTGAGTCCTGTGCAAATTTATCAAATAATCACAGGTTTCAAACAATGGAACAGATTGGCCACCAGCGCGGTGAGGAAGATGAGCAACATTAAGCGCCTTTTCGGATTTTTTGGATTGTTTATTTTGTTGGCACCAATTGCAGTCGCAATGGTGCCAGTACATGCACAAATCACTACTGAAGAACCAAGTGGTTGGTGGACTGAAACCACTGTAGACAAAAATGGCAACGGAATTGGCGACATGGTAGAGTTACACATGAACAATCCAATTTTTTTGGATGAAAATAATACCCTACCACTGATAGTAGATTTCCATTTCACTCCGGGTGAAGCAGAAATAGAGATGTTGGAAGAAGAAGTGAATTACAAGCACCAATTTACACTTCACGGGATAGACGCACTTGCAGGAAGAGTTCCCGTGGATCAATTGCTAACGCTTAGAGACCTACCTGGCGTAGTAATGATTGAATTGGACGGAATACTAACTATCGCAAATAACGATGCACGAATTGGCCACGGGGTTGATGTAGCCTTCGCAGAAACTGGATATGATGGATCTGGAACAACTGTAGCGATAATAGACACAGGGCTGGATGGCAACCATTCTAGCCTAGACGACCAAGACGATGATCCCACAACGTACGATCCCAAGATTCTAGGTTTCTACGACGCAGTTAACAATCCAGGAAATACAAACGGAACAGACTATCCATATGACGACCAAGGTCACGGCTCTCACTGTGGAGGAACTACTGCTGGTACGGGAGCACCAACATACGAACATCCAGGGATGGCTCCACAAGCCCATCTTGTCGGAGTCAAGGTTCTAGATTCTGGAGGCTCAGGGTCCTTCGCCGGCGTTATGGCGGGAATGCAATGGACAATTGACACAATGCATCAGTACAACACAAGAATCGCATCAATGAGCCTTGGAGGCCCTGGAGTGATTGAGTGGACTTCGTCCGAAGAAGACAGTGTAAACCGACAAGCGAATGAAATGGTTAGAGCAGGAATTGCTCTATACATAGCTGCAGGGAATAGCTTTGTAAGCGCACAGATTGGCACTCCGGGTTCTGCTGAAGACGTGATTACAGTAGGTGCACTTGACAAGGATACATCAATTGCAGTATATTCCAGCCAAGGTCCTACCGAGGAAGGACGTATCAAACCAAACATCGCATACATGGGTAGCAGCATTATGTCAGTAGCATACAACACAGGTGACCAATATACTGCTATGAGTGGAACCAGCATGGCTACACCAGGAGCCGCGGGAGTTGGAGCACTCATGCTTCAAGCAAATCCAGACTTGTCCCCGTTCGATATAAGGAACATTATGCAAGAAACTGCTACATACAGACAATGTCACTACATGGGTGCGAACGAACCCTGTATCGAAGACTTAGCACCCAAGAACAGGCAAAATAACGTCTATGGTCACGGACATGTTAATTCACTAGAGGCTGTTCTTGAAGCTGCAGAATATAACCAACAGTATTCTTTCAACAAGAATATTACATTGGCAATAGAGAGTATTGAATTAGTCGACGGACATCACCCTATGATGAAAGGTGAATCTATCCGAATTGACCTTAATCAAGGAGTAGATACAGTGCAGTGGATGAGTAACGACTTGAGAGATTCATGGTCCAATATACATTCATATGAGCATGAGAAATTTGTAATTTTGACCTTCGAAGAAATTGTCCATGAACTCGAACACCTTCCTGGTATCGACCTATATGGTAACCACACAATCTCAATGAGAGCACTTGATGCTACAAGCTCAAGTCCATTGATTACATTCGATGTATCTATTCAAACAGGCTCCGTGGTCAAAGACAGCACTGAATCTTCTGTAGAATACATACTATATGGTTCAATAATTGGTGGATTACTGCTCGCCATTATTTTGTTTGTAATCATATTCCAGAATGAAAAGGATGATCAAACACTCACCGTAGACAGCGACATTGATGAGATCGTTAGCGCAGAGATAGTCGAATAGACGAATCAAGATTTCAGACAACAACGGGCGAGAACATGGCTGGAGAGATGGTTTGGATTGATTTAGAGATGACTGGTCTCGATGTCAAAAAAGAGTCAATAATCGAAATTGCCACAATTATTACAGATAGTAACCTCGAGATAATTGCAGAAGGACCCAACTTGGCGATTTCGGTTAGCGAGGATTTACTTTCGTCAATGGATGATTGGAATACAACACATCATACTAAATCTGGTTTAGTTGACAGAATTAGAACAGAAGGAGTAAGCGTTGATGAGGCAAGCAAACAGACTTGTGATTTTTTGAAAAAATATATAGAAATTGGCACTTCGCCACTATGTGGCAATTCAATCCACAATGATAGAGTCTTTTTAGCAAAGGAGATGCCTGATGTTTTGGATTTGCTACACTACAGAATAATTGATGTCTCAACTATTAAGGAGTTAACAAAAAGGTGGAACCCAGATATTCCAAAATTCGAGAAAAAGGAATCACATCGCGCTTTGGATGACATCATTGAGTCAATAGAAGAGCTAAGATACTACAAATCCAAACTGTTCAATCGTTGATTCCTTTGTGGGCCTTCATTATTTGGGCTATTACGGCTACAGCAATTTCTTCAGGACTCTCAGCACCGATTTGGAGGCCGATTGGGCAAGTCACATCATCTATGGATTCTTGAGAAATCCCAGATTTTAATGCTACATCAGTAAATGCTTTCCATTTAGATCTAGACCCAATTACTCCTAACCGGCCAGAATAATTTGCTTTTAGCAAACCAAGAAGACGTTCTTCATCTTCTTTCCAATCGTGTCCCAATAGCAAAATGTCACTAAAACGAGATAGGGTTGTTTGGTCTTCCTTTTCTAAAAAATCGCTTGGGCATGAGTGATGACTCTCTTTTGAGCCGTCAATTGTAGCATACTCTGCTCGGGAATCCTGTACGGAATAACTCCAATCAAGAGGAATACAAGCATCTGCAATAGCTCTAGCACAGTGACCGCCTCCCATCAATAGAATATGTGGCATTGGAATCATTACCTCCATTGCGATGGTTACACGACCCCCGCAAAGACTGTCTAAAGGTCTAACTTCATATCCTTTGGCACCTTTGTTCAAACCAAAGATTTCTACAATTCCTGTGGGTTTGGCGGCATTCCTTAGGAGAGATTCAAGTTTATCGCTTACTATTACTTCGAGGCCTGCTCCTCCAATAGTTCCAAATTTGCCATTTTCAGAAATCGCTAATTTTGCACCAACTTTACCAGGTACAGAACCTTGAGTCGACACTACACTCGCTATTGCAACTTTTGAGTTGGCACTCAATTGTGAGAGGGCCCAACGCAATACTCTCGCCGTCACTTTAATGCCTCCAAATCATCCTCAGTATCAATATTCAAATGAATCCCAGGAGCATTTATTTTCATTATTTCTAAATTATCTCTTAGTGATGAATCTTCTGGAAGTCCTAGAACCAAGTCTACATCGCATAGTAAAAGTGGATGACCGCTTGGAACTGGGCAGGTATTCTGTTCGCAGTCGACTAATTTACCAATTGTTTCGCTATTCCACCCGCACCTGTCAACTGGAACAATCAAAATCTTCCTTGGGGTTCTACCAAGTTCTGAAATTAATGATTTAATCCCCAATTGTAAGGTCCCTGTACGGCCATTGTCGGGATTTGGGTTAACAATAACGTTTGATTGAGGGGCCTCAAGCATTACGTCAACTTGCAATTCATTTCTGGTCACAATTATTACTGGAGAGCAATTGGTTTCATTTAGAATCCTATTTGCTTTACCGACTAGAGATTCTTTCCCCCATTTTACTAACGCTTTGGGTTGGCCCAAGCGACTTGAAGCACCCGCAGCGAGGATTATCGCTGGTACAGATTTTGGCATCTAATCACAAGCCCTTTGTTATCTCTCTACCAATAATCATTCGTTGTACTTGGCTACTACCCTCGTAAATCTGCATTACCTTTGCTCCTCGCATAAGTCTCGCTACTGGATATTCTTCGGAATAACCGTACCCACCATAGACTTGAACTGCATCTGTAGCAACTTCCATTGCTGTATCTGCTGCAAATCTCTTAGCATGGGCTGCCGATTCGGTATTAGCAACACCTGAATCAAAATCGGCTGCCGATTTCCAAGTTAGCATTCTCGCAGCCTCGATTTTAGTTTTCATGTCTGCAAGCATGAATTGTATAGCTTGATGTTTGTGAAGTGGCTTTCCAAAAGTTTGCCTTTCAGATGAATACTGTAAGGAGTGTTCGTATGCAGCCCTCGCCAGTCCAGTTGCATGCGCTGCAATATTTGGTCGAGACATGTCAAATGCCTTCATGGCGTTCATCCATCCACCTGATTCGCTACCTCCAACAAGATTTTCTGCTGGAATCCGCATGTCGTCAAACGAGATTGACCGAGTATCCGAACATCTTTGACCCATGTTGTTTTCTTTTTTCCCGAGGGTCAATCCTTCGGAGTCAGCATCCACAATAAATCCTGACATACCTCTGTATCCTGCATCAGGATCTGTTTTTGCCAAAACGAAAAACCAATCCGCATAACCTGCGCCTGTAATCCACATTTTTGAGCCATTGATAACGTACTCATCACCTTCTTTTACTGCTAAAGTTTTGCAGGCAGCTACATCAGAACCTGCACCCGGTTCTGTAACTGCGTAAGACGCAAGTGCGCCGTTTTCAGCGACCATGCGTAAGTATTTGTCTTTCTGTTCGTGGGTCGCACCGGTTATTACTGGCGCACAGGCAAGTGAAGTTGCATATGCCGCAGTGGCAAAACCAGGGTCTCCCCAAGCCAGTTCTTCATTGACAAGAACTTCTTCCATAGTCCCCAGTCCAGGCCCCCCATAATCTTCAGAAATGTGTAAATTGAGTAAACCCATTTCACGAGCGGCATTGATAGCATCTTTTGGATAAATTGATTCTTGGTCCCAATGCTCAGCATTTGGTCTGATTTCTTCAACTGCAAATTCGTTAGCCAAATCACGCAACATCTCTTGCATTTCATCCAATTGGAAGTCGACCATGATAACCCCAAAGAGCCATACTGAATAAGAGATACTATCATCCGATGGTGATTAATCCTCGACGTTCTAACTCTATTAACATGATGAAAATTGCATACAGGCCAATCAGAATTCCACCCTCAATTCTACTAAAAGTGAACCCAGACCACATCATTGCTAAGCATATTGAAACTCCTATTATTGTCGCTGGTATGATAAGATACATAGTCAAATCATATGAAGCAGCGGTAATTGAAATCGGTGAAATGAGTGCAGCAATACCAATTGATAATAGCGGATCTGTAATGTTAGAACCAATCAACGTGCCAATCGCTACTCCCTGACTTTTCCTTACGGCTATCATTGCTACGGTTAATTCTGGTAAAGAGGTTCCAAGTCCAGAAACTGTTGTTCCAATTACGGCGTGTGGAACATTCAGCTTGTAAGCAATTTCTGCAGCATAATTTACCAATTGAGATGCAGCATAGACTGCTAAGGCTAAACCAAGAATGACCATTACCCCATAAGCCGTTGCACTCCAAGAAAAATCAGTTGATTTTATGTCATCAACCAGTTCTAATTCATCTTCTCGAATTTTGTCTTTGTTCGAAAGTAGCCATGTAAGATAGAGTATGTAAATTAGGCACAAAATTGCTCCTTCAATTCTACTCAAACCACCTCCTTCCCACAATAATCCAGATAGCATCAAAACTGACGCTAACATTAGCAAGCCATCTCTTCGCAGCCAAGCAGGCCTAATCTCGAGAGGCTTGTAAGCGACGACTATTCCAAGTACCAAAGTAATTTGAACCAAAACTGAGCCATAGATGTTACCAACTGCTAAATCCATTAACGCGGGATCTGAATCTGATGATGCCGATGCTGTTGCAGTAACCAATATTTCTGGCAGTGAAGTTCCGATACTTACGATTGTTAAACCAATTACAACCTCCGCCATACCAACTCTTCTGGCAAGACCTTTCGCGCCTTCAACAAAGAAATCTGCGCTGGTAATTAGCAGAGCCATTGCGATTACAACAAGAAGAAGCAGAATTCCAATGTTCGTCCAATCGTTTAGCGTAGTAATACCTTCAAGGATGAAAAGAGTAACGAATAACGCTAACGCAATAAGGAAAGCATTCCATTGAAGTAGAGAACCTAGGCCTTGTTCTTTGGTAGGCACTCCCTCCATAACACCCCGAAAAAGTACACCTCTTTGATGGTTCTTATAATATACAAAAAAACAATCTAACTCTGATAACTCGAACGACTTGTGAATAAGTACCTTTCAGAGTTTCTTGGGACGTTTTTGATGGTCCTTTTGGGTTGTGGTTCAATCGCAATTGGATGGAATAGTCTGATGGTTAGCATAACATTTGGATTTGCCGTTTTTATGGCAATAATGATTTTTCAGCCTCATTCTGGAGCTCACATCAATCCAGCTGTTTCAATTGCATTTGCTGCAAAAGGAGACCTTGATGCTAAACTGTTGCCGGGATACATAATCGCCCAATGTTTTGGTGGATTTCTTGCGGCTCTGATCGTTATGGATGGAGAAACAAGATACTCAGTATCGCTTTCAGAAGCATTTCTAATTGAAATATCAATCACGCTATTGTTGATGTATTCAATTCACATACTCGTCAATCGTAAAGAAAATCTTCCTACTTTAGCCCTCGGAGTCGGGTCAATGGTTGCAATTTTAGCGTATTTATTCGGAGAATATACTGGTGCTGGAATGAACCCAGCAAGAAGTCTCGGACCCAATATTGTAACGTCAACCAGCGGTTTGATACTATACGTTATAGGTCCCGTAATTGGAGCTATAATATCCAACTTTATTGCCCTAAGAGACGACGAATAATTTTCTCAACATGTTCAGCGTCTGGTATAGTATGATTTTCAAGAGGCGGGGAGAATGGCACAGGTGTATCCAGCGCTCCTATTACGACTGGTACTGACTCCAAGGCGTAAAATGCATCCTCAAGAATTCTTGAAAGCATTGAGTGGCCGATTCCTCCAAACCATTGACCTTCCTGCAGGATGACTAATCGACCTGTGCGGATAACGCTTGAAATGCATGTTTCGGCATCAAAAGGAATCAAGGTTCGAACATCAATTATCTCGACTTCGATCTTTTCCGCAGATAATTTATCTGCTACATCCTTTGCTATGTGAAGCATTGAGCCCCATGTTACTATGGTGATATCTTCTCCTCCCCTGATTACCTCGGATTTTCCAATCTTGTAGGGATTACCTTCTTCGACAGCTCTGTTCACTTGTTCAGTTGAGACATTCTGATTGATATTTTTACCCCAGCCAGTTTTACCGCCTCGAAGGCCGTACAGTCCAATGTGCTCAAGGAATAATACTGGGTCGTCTATTGATGAAGCTTCGACCAGCAAATCATAGGCATCTTGTGGAGTGCCTGGTGCGACTACGATTAATCCAGGGTCGTTTGCATACCACGACTCTATCATATTAGCATGGAAAGGTCCACTTCTGGTTCTCGCTCCCAACGGTACACGAATAGTCATTGGGACTTTTGCACCCCACCTCCACCTCAACATGGCAGCGTTATTTATCAGCGCATTGTGTGCCAAAGCAGCAAATCCACCAAACTGAATTTCAGCCATAGGCCTCATTCCTGAAAGTGCAGCACCTGTTGCTGAATGAATAATGACTGCTTCACATAGTGGCATGTCCAGTAATTTATCCTGATGGCCATTCGCTTTCAAAGGAATATTCATCCCGAAAGCTCCAGCAACTTCCATATCTTCTCCCATGAATATTGTTTTGTCACCATATCTCTCAGCAATGTCGCACATCGCCTGTTGTATTGCACGAGAATAAGTCCATCCTCCTGATTCGGAGTAATTAAGTAAGCATTCCCCTACTTGTAATGCAGAGGCGTGTTCTTCGCCTATTTTTTCTCCAGATAATCTATTCAGATGGTCATCATGAGTATCCGCATCATGTAAGGAAGTTACGCCAAGTGTCACGGTTTTTGGATCGGGCCACTCCATCTGTTCTACCTCATTACGCGCTTGATCGACAAAATCTTGTTCTTCCATCTCTATTGTTTGTATTTCTTCTTCAGAAACACCGAGAGAAAGAAGTAATTCCCTATGGGTTGGAATTGGATCTTTTTGCTCCCAATAATCTAGTAAATCTCTGTCTACATATCCCGGTGGGGTGCCAGTTGCTGAACCGAGATACAAATCATCATGATGATGAGCATGTCCGCAACCTCTCATAGTTTCTACATGGATTAAAGTCGGACCTCCTCCTTCAGTTGCGAATTCTCTTGCTGTCGCTACAGACGCGTGCCATGATGCAGGGTCTGAACCATCAATTGTCCATGAAGGCATACCCATTGCAACCGCCTTATCTGCCCATAATTCAGAATTGGACTGGTTGATTGGAGGAGTGTCGAGAGCAATTTGGTTATTTTGTAAGATGTATGTAATTGGAAGGCCTCTGGTCGATGCGAAATTAATCGCTTCCCACCATTCACCTGATGAAGAAGAGCCTTCACCAATACATGCAACATGGAATCTTTCCTGATTTTGTTTCCATGCGGATAAGGCCATTCCAGTCAACGTTACCGATGCGATAGGGAGAGGTGCAGTAGGTGGTAAAATACCTCTGTGGAAGCATCCAACGTGCAAATCTCTTCCCCCTGCTCCATCAATTCCTCCATCCATAACCGATTCTCTTTTGCCCATCTGAGCCGTCATGATATCTCGAGGCGTGTCACCCATTGCCATACAAAGTCCGATATCCCTAATCATTGGAGCGACGTAATCTCCATCATATGGGTTATTTTTCTCATTCTGAGGATACCTATTGAGAGCAGTAGCAACAGCGACACACGCTTCTTGCCACGTTGATCTGAAACCTTTGCCTCCAAACTTACCTCCGTCAGGCGTGTCCATACCGTTCACGAAAACATCCTTGAGGTGTGTATCAAGAGCTCTGGTTCTTATCATCAATCTCTGCCATTCCATTCGATTTTCGATTGTTGCAGACATGTAATGTCCCAATCTACGCAAAGCCAATTTGATATCGATTAGGAAATGCTCACCTCTTCTTTGCAAGTGCATTTCTGTATTCCTTCTCGGAATGACTTCTCCTTCACTTAGCCCAGATACCTTCATCCGACCAGACAGCCCTTGTTTCAGAGCATCGAGAAATCTATTAGAAAACTCGTGCCATTCTTTGCCATCAAATGACTTTTCTGAGTTCACAACGTAGTCCCAAACTGCGCCAACAAGTTGCAAATGTCCATCATGCCTCTCAGCAGTAAATCTGAGTAACTCTGCTTTTGCAGCATCTGTAGGAAGAGAGGTTGAGAAAATGAGAGGTTCCGATGGATGCCAATTTTTACCTCGGATGGTTGGTAATTCTCCCTGTGACATAGTTCAACCCATCACTCCGAGGAGGGGTTGTTTTATCAGCCATCCCATTGAAAGACTACTCTGATTCTAACCTTTTTTCCATCTCAGCAGAGTAACAGTCATCTAATAATTGAGAATTTAGAATAGTTATTACCAATCCAGTCATCATTGGTATTGCCAAAATTCCAATAGTAATTCCCCAAGAATTTGTGTAATCAAAAACTGGACCTATCACCATTGGTCCAATAATAGTCCCGGCGGCCCAAGCGGTTCCAAATGCACCAAATGCCAAACCAGCACCACCCTTGCCGTACACTTGCGAAGTTGCAGTATCAACTATTGGGAGCATGGGTACTTGAGCCGCAGATATCGCAAATTGGAATATTCCAAGAATAACAATAATCATGTACGCAGCCATAATTTTATCAGAAATCGAATATGCAACATAACCGGCGGCTAATAGTGCTATAGAGACCACACACCAGCCAAAAATCATGTACCTAACTGGACCATTTTTGTCGACAAGATAACCCCAAATCCATCCACCTATTCCTTGCGCTATTACCATTACAAGAAGAACGGCTCCAATCCAAGCAGCATTTAGGCCTAAATTATCCTCCAAGAATAATGGGACTCCTGCTTCTAGAGCGCCCGTTGCTAAAGTTGTCATCATTACAAGAACACCTATTCTGAATAGAATCGGGTTTTGGATGAAGACTTTCAACGGCACTGAACCTTGGGCAGGTTGACTACCATGACCCAACTCTTTGGTTGTAACATAAACAAGAGGGATTACAAGGGCGGTTAAAACTGACAAACCAATAAAGGCAAATTCTTCGTTTATTGTGTATGCAGCTCCCCCAATAACTGGACCTAGAAGACCACCAATTGTGGCCATCGCAATCAGTTTACCTGATATCTCACCAAAATTTGTAGGCCAAATATCGCTTGCCGCTGCAAAACCTGCAGTCATTATTGCTGCGCCTGATGCACCATGGACCAGTCTTGCTACTGTAAGAACATAAAATCCATCGATTATGGTAATTCTCATTGCTACGATGTATAATAACGCGGCAACGCTTAGCGCAAATAGTGAAAATAAAATCGTTCGTCCCGGACCGAATCTGTCAGTTATCCTTCCAGTTTTTGGCCCCAGTAAAAATAGTGGCACTGCCCATAATGAAACTAATGCTGTTGCTTCCGTATTTGATAGATCAAACTGATTTTTCCATGAAGGTAAAATCGGCACGATGAATGCATAACCTAGAAAATCAACGAGAAATGCAAAAGATAACGCCCAAAAAGCCCACTTTTTTTGGTTTTCATTCATCACTCTTCCTCTCCTTCCGGCAGTGATGAAATAACATCACCCAGCATTTCTGTAACATCCTCAATCCTAGTTAGTAATGTAATGTCATTTACATTTCCTGGCCGTCCCAAATCCCACATTAGTTCATGTGTTGTTTCTGCGACTAGTCGGGTGAATTCTAAAACTGCAGGATCTATTACCGTTTTTTCCCTATCTTCCAAAATTGAAACAAAATCTGGTTCTTCATCTAAAATACCATCCATCTTGTCTTCAATTTCCTTTGTCAGAGCGTCTACCTGGTTCTGTAGAATTTCTTCCATAGAAGATGCACCTGTCTTCACAGATGGGCCAGCACCAGAACCTAGAGTACTTGATTTCTTTTTAGAAGGCAAGTTAAACCCTGAAATCTTCGGAGGGTTTTGATTACCTGACAATTTGTCCGAATCACTCACTATGTTGTTCAACGCAATTCGAAGTACGTTAGACATTAGATTAGGATCGATTCCTTCATCGATTTCGATACCTTCTTCTCCCAATTGAGAAAGTATTTCATTTACAAATTCAATACTGATTTTGTCAGGTGTTACCAAATCCTTGAGAACTGGTAATGCCCATTTGCCATCATTCATCGCCATTGATACATCAAAGGTCCCAGTACGTAGATTGGTTGCCAGATTAGCAATATTGGCAGGAGGCGCAACGAATTGCTTGAGTGAGTGCTTTTCCAATTGTGACAATAACAGATTCATGTCAACTGGTTTGTTAATTACTTCATGAATTCCTGCTCTCGCCGCCGAAACCAAATAATCTTGAGAATTATTCCTCGAGAGAATCACAATACGACATTTGAACGCAAATTCAGGATCTGCCATCAACCTTTGAGCAGAATCAATGGGGTCGCCAGAAACCCATTCACCGTCAAATAATACCACTTCTGGCATGGTTGCCAAGGCAGTTCCCTCAGCCTGTCTTAGCGTACCCGCTCTTGTGACATCGTAACCAGCTCTCTCTAATGTATTAGCGAGAAGACCACGCCGACCATCGTTTTCGTCGGCAACGATTAGTTTCGGCACAGTATAACGGCGACGTAGTAACAACTTGAAGTTTAAGACGGATTTAGGCTAATTTAGCCTTGTATAACGCCATTTGGGTTTTCTTGAGCCCAACCCATGATACCACCTTCAAGGTTGTAGAGGTTTTCTGGGTTGAATCCGGCAGAAATTAATTGATTTATTGCCATTTCAGATCGAACTCCAGCTCCACAATGTAGCAATATATCCTCTCCTTTCGGTAAATCACCGACAACTGAAAGAATTTCATCGTGTGGACATAAATATTCAGCATTAGAGATTCTAGCTTGCTTGTTTTCAGCCTCGGTTCTAACATCGAAGAATTTAGGATTCCAGCCATCATTCATCTTTGCAATCGCTTGACTCGCATTTATTCTGTGGAACATTATTTCACCTGCGAGCGCAATTGGTTCTTGAACTTGCTCATTCTCAGGGTTTCCAAATTTCAAAATTCTTTGTCTGTGTTCCAAAGCATCGTAAACCAATAGGCGACCGGACAACGGAATTCCTATTTTTAAGATTATTTTGATCACTTCAGTCGCTTGTAGGCTACCGATGATTCCGGTAAGAGCGCCAAATACTCCTGCTTCTGCACAACTTGGTATCAATTCTTCTGGAGGCTCTTCTGGAAATAGATCGACATAGCTCGGACCACCGTTTAAATTGAAAACAGATATCTGCCCTTCGAATCTATAGACAGAGCCATACACCCATGGAATTCCTAATTTTATTGAAACGTCATCAATCAGATATCTTGTTTTAATATTGTCCGTCCCATCGATTATAATATCATGTCCAGTAAGAAGAGCTTCTCCATTTTTTTCAGTTAATCTTTCTAAGATTGGTACAAAATTAATTCCGGGATCTAAATCATTAACAAATCGATTTGCTGAAAGTGATTTTGAGATTCCAATGTCAGATGTTCGATGGATTACCTGTCTTTGTAAATTTGAAATGTTTACCTTATCATCATCAATTACCGTAATTTTTCCAATTCCAGCACCTGCCAGATATTGAATCACTGGACTACCGAGACCACCTGCACCTACGCACACAACACTGCTATTGGATAAACGAGTTTGTCCATCAAGACCTACGTTAGGCAATGCAATATGGCGAGAATGGCGCTGAATATCGACCATCTTTATGCCTCAGTGGGCGTTGTCTTCTAACCATCTCTCACAATCAATCGCTGCCTGACAACCCATTCCTGCCGCTGTGATAGCCTGACGATATCTCGTATCGACTACATCACCCGCAGCGAATACCCCATCAACGCTTGTCATTGTGTGGTGCTTGTGAAGTAGGTATCCTTCATCATCGGTCTCTAATTGGCCTTCGAGGAACTGTGTAATCGGCTTGTGACCAATCGCAATAAAAGCACCACTGACATTGATTTGTTCTTCATTCCCATCTCTAGGGTCTTCAATAACTGCACCAGTTAATCCGGAATCATCAGATAACCACTTCTTGACCTGCCTAAACGGTTTAATCTCGATTTTTTCGTTGGCTGCGGCTCTGTCATACATCACTTGTGATGCTCTGAAAACATCTCTCCGATGAATAAGAGTTACCTTTGTGGCAAATCTTGTCAGGAATGTAGCTTCTTCCATGGCAGAATCTCCTCCTCCGATAACCATGACTTCCTGGTCTCTGAAAAATGCGCCATCGCAAGTCGCACAAGTTGAAATTCCACGACCTTTTTGTTCGGCTTCACCCTCTGCACCAAGCCAAATTGATTCTGCTCCAGTACAGATGATAATTGAATGTGCCAGGTGTTCTTCTCCCTCAGAATAAACCTTGAATGGCCTTTCTGAAAAGTCGACACTTTCTACATTTCTGTCTTGAACTTCCAAACCGAATCTTTCAGCTTGCTCTCTGAGCTCCATCATCATTTCAGGGCCACCAATTCCTTGAGGATAACCTGGAAAATTTTCTATGTCGCTTGTAAGCATTAATTGCCCTCCTGACATGTAACCTGCAAACATCAATGGATTAAGCATGGCTCTTGACGCATACAAACCTGCGGTGTACCCCGCAGGACCGCTTCCTATGATTATCACGTTGCGAATTTCGTCGCTCATGATTTCTCCAAAACGATACAACCCTTGAATATTTTCTCTCAACATTTTTTAATTAATCCTAATCCAATAGCGGTATGGACATATTCTCCCACTGGCTGTGGAGCATGGCACTTACTCGTGGCAAAATTTCGTGGAAGGTAAGTGGGCCCATGGGAGTTTTGCCGGATTTACTCGCATTCGTGCCAGCATCAATTTACGGAATGATAAACGGGATTCCGAGAACAAGAGTAGATGCGGACACCGTTACTTCTGACTTACCAGTTGCGTGGGAAATCTATCAATGGACTCACTCGTTGACCATAGTCGCATTTTTGTATGGTTGTGCATATTACTTTTTGAAATCTAAGGGTCATGAAAATCCAAAATATGTTGCATGGATCTTTGTGCTACCTTGGTTTTTCCATATTTTACTAGATATTCCAGGTCATTCAATTGAATTCTTTCCGACTCCGTTCTTACATCCATTTAGCGATTTTATGTTTGATGGCGTGCGTTGGAGTACTTGGTGGTTCTATTTTCCACAGGTAGCATTGCTATCCTACATTTGGTGGAGTATTCTAAAAAGAGAGGACCACATACTTCTGAAGCCTAAATCATGGAAGATATCGCAGAAATTGCGGCTCTAGCGTGAGGCTCCAATCTAGGTTCAATATGATGTTCTTCAGCCCCGGGCCCGATAATTCCTAACCCCACTGGCTTTTCGTGAACCAACTGTAGTTCAATTATTGATTTGATTACTGCTTGACCCATGGCGAGACCATGTTGCGTGTGGCCCTTTTCTATAATGCCGAGGCAAGCGGCTCCAACAATTTCTTCTTTGGAGAGAAGTCTGTCGATTGCCAATGGCACCTCCATTGCTCCGGGAACCCAAACCAAATCTGAAATTTCTAAACCAAGGTTGCTCGCTTCATCTCTTGCAAATTCCAACATTTTCTTAATCTCTTTTTCATGGAAACTTCCACATACAATTGCGATTTTGTTCATTTTTTATCCTCCATGAGTCGTTCAACTGTTGAAACGATTGTTTGAGTCATCGAATCGATTTCAATATTAACTCTATCTTCGATTGTTTTGTCACCTATTGTGGTAATTCTAAGTGTTTCAGGAATTAGATGTAGCATAAAAGAATTTGATGAGACTTCTCCAATAGTGAGGGAAATTCCGTCAATTGCAACATAGCCTTTGGAATTGATGTACTTCATTATATTGGATTCTGCAATTATTCTAATGTCCGTATTATCTTCTCCAGTTGAAATGTAGTCGATTTCTCCGATACCCATCACGTGACCACTGAGCAGATGCCCTCCTAATTCGTCACCTATTTTCAAAGACCTTTCCAGATTAACTTTGTCCCCAACTCGTGAATTTGAAAAGGTAGTCCTATCGATTGTTTCAGGTATTACATCGAAAGATACCAATTTATTGTTCTGTTCTACAACAGTGAGGCACACACCATTAATTGCTACTGATGCCCCTTTCTGCAGATTATCGGTTGATACTTCATTGAAATCAATAATAAAACGTCGAACCGACTCTCCAGATATGCTTTGGATTGTTCCTGTTCCTTGCACAATTCCCGTAAACATAAGAAACACCGAAATCAATTGTTATTAGCCCTTTCAAGAATTTTTGCTATGATTTTTCTCGTTCCATCCAAATCATCAGACAAACCCTCTACACGAGTTACTTCAATCATCCCTAATCCCATTTCATTCAAAGATGCTCGTATTTTCTCTTCGGCATGTTCTTGGTCATAACCAAGAGCAATAATATCTGGATTGACTTGTGGTAAAATATCGAAAATCGGAACGTTTGGAGGATTTCCAATAATGGCTGAATCAACCGGTTTTAGCCCATTTACCAACCTACACCTTAGGTCTTGGCCAGTAACAGGTTCATGTTTTCTTAATCGAACAGTATCATCGTGTGCGACCACAACTGTCAGGTGATCACCAAGGGATCTCGCCTGCTCAAGGTAGTGGAGGTGCCCTGCATGTAGCAGATCAAAAACACCTACTGCCATGACTCTCTTCATATTCCCGCCTCATCCATTCAATGCTGATATTAATTCTTCACCTGTCAAAAATGGAATTCCTCTTTCTTTAGCCCATGACCTTGCATTACCGACTGATAATGCATTGTCTCCATTTGGCTCAAGCATCTCTGCGCCAATCACCACAGGAGTCATCTTTGATAATCTGGCTAGTCCTACAGCTAATTCGGTATGACCTTGACGGGTTTTCAATCCACCGTGAGATTCTCTGCATACAGGAATATGCCCAGGTGTTCTGAATTCAGAGCCTAACCTCTGAATTGCATCGTCGTCTTCAGATAATTCGGAATATAATTCAGCAAAACGCTTAGTTGTTAATGCTCGATCTCTGTCGGTAATCCCCGTAAATGTGTTACGATGATTAATGGATAATGTGAATGCGCTTCTTGAATCATATTGCAAGTCGTTTGTTTGTAGTTCAAATAAAACCGGGTGTTTTTCCATCAAAACTGGTTCAGTATGGATATCTTGTAAAAACGGCATTCCGAACTTTTCACCTACTTCATGACCAATTGCAAGGAATAATAACCCTCCACAATCTAATCTTAATTGTCTCATGGTTTCAGGTTCGGCGAATTGTGCAGGAAATAGTAAATCTGTTTCCCCCTCCCTATTTTCTGCATCGAATAAACACACAGGCTTACCGGCTTGGAATGCCTCGATTGCATCTAATACATGCTCCTCCATGTTATATGCGTCAAAGTTCTCTCAAATGAATGAAACCCAAACAAAATTGCGGTCGAAAAACCTCAATTTACGGAAATGGCTTAACATAGGACAGCCCTTCGGCCTGTCCTGCGGGGAGTGGTTATGTCAGTAAAATTGGGTCCGGCCGGAGTTCCACTATCGTGTAAAGGAAGAACAATAGTCGAAGGGATGGACGACATTATATCCCTTGGTTTAGAGACTATGGAGGTTCAAACCGTCCGACTGGTTTCACCTCAACATTTCGAACAGTATTGGCAAGCTGGCGTATTAGCAAACAAAACCAATTTTGAAATGAACTTGCACGGTCCGTATTATTCAGAATTACTAGGCGATAAATTACAAAGAAATCGCAGTTTAGCCAAAGTTGAAGCGGCTCTTCAAACTGCAAAAACCATCAATGCAAGGCACATTACGCTCCATGTTGGACACTATGCAGAAACGGGCAGAGGTCATGAAGCAAATGGGCAAGTAGCAAGTGTTTTCAACGGAATTGTCCAGAGAATCAATGATATTTGGAACGATGATGATGAGATGTATCCGGTTTTCCCGTGGTTGAGCGAAGGAACACCATCAAAAATCGGGATAGAAACGAGTGGCAGGCAAGAACTTTGGGGAAGTTTGGAAGAAGTGTTAGAGGTTGTTAACCACGTAGAGGGCACAATTCCCGTCCTCAACTTAGCACATATTCACGCAAGAGGTCATGGAAGATTACGAACATCTGAAGATTATGGTGAACTCTTCGACCAGGTAAGAGAAACGATTGGAACAAAAGAATTCTATTGCCACTTCTCTGGAGTTGAACACAGAATGGGTAATGCAATGCACTATACCCAAATCAAGAAATCCGACCTAAATTTTGAGCCACTCGCTGAATTTATCATCGAAGAAGGTTCTTGGTTAGACATGACATTAATCTCCGATTCTCCACTTCTAGAACATGATGCTATGTACATGTTACAGAATATCGAAAAGGCAAGACACAAACAATTGGAAAGGAAAGCAAGAGAGGAAAGAAGGAAGGCTCTTGCTGCTCAAACTAGTATGAGTACAGAAGAATTACAGGCTAGGGAGGCGGAAATTGCGGCTGCAAGAGCTAAGGATGCACTTGCAAACATGGAGCCAAAGGTCGAAGATAAGGCACCTGCTAAAACACCGAAACCAACGGCAAAAGAAACCAAAAAACAGGAAGAAAAAGAATCCAACGATGACCTATTCGACATTGAGGAAGATGATGACGACCTTTTCTGATCGGATGATAAAATGAGTTTACCAATTGTATATTCTTTTAGAAGATGTCCGTACGCAATGAGAGCTAGAATGTCAATAATTCGTTCTAGAACACAAGTAGAACTCAGAGAGGTCGTTTTACGAGATAGACCACAACATATGATGGAAATATCTCCTAAAGGCACAGTTCCAGTGATGCTATTAGAAGATGGTACCGTTATTGAAGAGAGTCTTGAGATAATGCAATATGTCATGAAATGGGATTTATCCGAGGAAGAGAAACAATGGATAGACAGGAATGATAACGAATTCAAATTTCACCTTGATAGGTACAAGTACCCAAACCGATATGATAACGTTGACAAAAATGAGCATAGAGGTTTGGCAGCCAAATTTCTGGATGATTTGAATGATTCAATACCGAGTGGAAATTTGAGCGACAGTATTTTCCCATTCGTAAGGCAATTTGCGAATCACGATAGGGAATGGTTTGATTCTCAAGATTGGCCGTCTCTTCACCTTTGGTTAAAGGAGAATCTTGAATCGCCTGAATTTACAGAATGCATGAAGAAATACAAACAGTGGAGTCCTGAAGACCCAGATTATACCACCTTTGGATGATACATTTGACTTGAATAATCGTCATTTTCATGTATTTTACAGGGAAACTCACTAAAGGTAATGTAAACGCCAGCCTGAGATATGGCTCATATTGCAGTATTGGGATTAGGCAACTGGGGCAGTGCAATAGCACGATTATGGCTTTTAGATGGACATAATGTAAAAGGATGGACTATCGAACAAGAGGTGTATGAATCAATAACCATGGAAGACATGAATCACAAATATCTTCCAAATCAATCTCTAAAAGGATTAGAAGTAACTATGAGAGTCGAAGAAGCACTAGAGGGAACTGAAATTATTGTCTTAGCAATCCCTTCATCTGTTATTTTGGGAGTGGTTGAGGATATCGTTGACCACTTACGCCCTGGCCATGTATTACTTGATCTAGCGAAAGGATTAGCACCAGGTAATCGTTTGATATCAGAAGCAATTCATGAGACCCTTATGTCAAAAAATAAAGGCAATGCATTAGCAGTTGTTACGGGACCAACCATAGCTCCTGAAGCGGCAAGTGGAGTTATGACTACAGCCATTGTTGCAAGTAAAGATATCTCGATTGCAAAGAATTTGGCTAACACCTTGAGTACTCCTACATTTATTCTGCACCCTGCTTCAGACCCTGAGGGTGCTGAATTATGGGGTGCATTCAAGAATGTTGTAGCCCTTGCTTGTGGTTTAGTTGACGGATTAAAGAAGGTAGGAACTCTTGGTGGTGACAATTTGAAAGCCGCTATTTTTAGTACTGGATTTAGAGAAGGATGTATACTACTCCCACAGCTAGGTGCTAGAGCAGATGTCGCATTCGGGCCCGCTGGTTTAGGAGATATGTACGTAACGGCGACATCACCTCATGGACGAAATAGATCTATGGGTGAAAAGTTAGGAAGCGGTTTAAGTCTAGAAGAAGCATTGGATGAAATGGTCATGGTCGCTGAGGGGGTCCGTGCAGCAAGAATGTTCAGAGACAGAGCCGCAAATATGGAAATGGATATTCCGTTCGTTGAATCTCTGAATATGTTACTTGACGGTAATATTAGCGCCGAAGAGTGCTGTAGGAGAATGGTTGCCTTATCCTGATGGTAGTTTTGATGTGCTTGAACGGTTTGGGGTTATCATGGCAGAACTAACTGACCTCGAAATGAGGCTTTTCGAGTGGATTAGACAATCCGATTTTGAAAGCATTGCTTGGTCTACACCCAAAGCAGCCAAATCTTTTGGCGTTACACAAAATGAAATTTATGAAACAATAGCATCACTCACCAAAAAAGTTCCAACTAAAATACAGGTTTTCTACAAAGACGGTAACCTTCACATCGCTGCTGATTAAAGATGAATGATATCTTACTGATAGATGGATTGTGTGGCCTTTGTACGCGCAGTGGTAATTTTTTGAATAAGAGACTTAGTAAGGACCTTGAGATTTCAGAATTGGAATCAGAAAATGGTCAAATGTTGTTGAAAAAACACGCAATAACGGTAGATTCGGTAGTACTGATTAGAAACGAAAAGGCCTATGTAAGGTCTGCAGCGGCAATTAGATGTCTACTTTACATGAAATGGAATTGGAAATGGTTGTATCCTTTTGCATATATAATTCCTTTACCGTTGAGAGATTTAGGTTATATCATTGTATCGAAATTAAGGTTTTAGGGCGACCTAAATTACATAAATTAGTTATTTTTAGGGCTCCCTAAACAGGAGGTGTAGGTTATGCTATCACAATTTTTCCGTAAAGAGAAAATAGCGTGTAGTTGCTTGGTTCTCATGGTTACCCTTTCAGGGTTGAGCGGATGTATTGGTGATGATGAAGATGACAACACAATCCGAATCGCATTTTCTATCAAAGATGATTATTCATCATTTGATGAAAATCCACAGAAATTAGCAGACTACCTTAGTGAGACAACGGGTTTGAATGTTGAAATATACGCCATCACTTCTGATAGTTTAGCGTTAGAAGCCCTACGCTTTGGTAGCGCAGACATGGCATTTCTAGATGGAGGTGCGGCTTGGATGGGTTGGAAATCATACGGATTAGAAGCCATGGCTGCAGACATGAATTCCGATGGTAGAACTTATTACAACGCTCACGCATGGGTTCTAAATGATAGTTCGGCGGGGATGGCAGCACTTGATGATGATAACTCTACAGATCCATTTGCCGAGCTGAAAGGTGAGGTCACATGCCACACTGGCTGGTTAAAATCAGCAGGCATGTTAATTCCAATGGGATACTTCATAGGAGAAGGATATGCAGAGGTTGTCGGTGATAATGACGATATAGAATCGTTGAGAAACACAATTTTTTCTCATTTTTCCGAAGACGCTTCAATCCCTGAGTCCGGCTCGCTCTATTACGGGTACTCAGGTGCACTTCGCTGTCTATCAGAAGGTGAAGGAGCGGTTGCGTTCGCAAAGGATTCATCCGTGGATTCTTTTTGTCCCGAAGAGGGAAATAGAGAGTCTTGGTGCCTTGACCGTGAAAGATATGTCGCTCTTCCATCATTTGGACATGCACCTTCCCATCCACTAATGTATCAGCCAGATACCATTGACGAAGCCACTCGAAATCTGATAGTATCTGCTCTGACAGAGCTTAACAATTCTGAGGATGGTCGCTCTATTTTACAAAACATCTTGAATACACCTGGAATTGTTGAAACAACTACAGAAGAACATTTGGACTCATATGGTAACTTGATTCAACACGTGCCTGGAATACAAGCATATCTAGATGAGAAATATTCCTAAGGAGGGATTGGATTGGAAGAGGTATTAGTTCATCTTCACGATGTTTCTGTTGGTTATGACATACCTCTTATCGAAGATATCAACATTGAGGTTTCATCTGGAGATGTTATCGCCGTTTTAGGTCCATCGGGAATCGGAAAAACTACATTGTTACGCACAATTGCTGGACTGGTTAAACCCTTGGAGGGCGAGGTTGAATTGGCGGTTCCCTCTCGCGGAGGATTAGGTTACATACCACAACGCCTGGGGCTGGTTGGCAATGCTTCCGTAAGAACAAACATAGAAATGGGAACTAGAGTAGGTTTATCGCGCTGGTATTTACCATTCTTTCCAGTCCCGTCTAAGCAAAGAGAATTTGCCGAGCAGGCAATGACAGACCTAGGAATATCACATTTAGCGGACCAACCAGTAAGAATCCTCTCAGGGGGTCAACAACGACGTGTTGCTACAGCCAAAACTGTTGCTCAACGACCAAAACTCGTTCTTGCTGATGAATTTCTTGGTGAGCTTGATGATGACAATGTCGATATTGTAATGAAAACCGTGCGAAATGCTATCGAAGCACAAAATTCTGCAATGATAATGGTTGAACATCATGAAGAATTGGCCAAACAAGTTGCGAATAGAATCTGGAGAATAGAGGATAATCATCTCATAGAGGAGTTGGTTAGATGAATAAAAGAACCGCTATTATTGGATCTTCTATCCTCGCCCTCACATTCATCATTTTCATAGATTTAGTCGGTAATTGGGGTAGACTGAGTGGTGGCTGGGATAATCTTGGTATCTTTTTCAGCGAAAGTTTGTGGCCACCAGATTGGTCTGTACTTGAAGCTCAATCTTATCCAGTATGTGAGTCGACCTTCGAGTTCACATGCTCAGTCGCATGGCTAGGAATGGTTGAAACAATCAAGATCGCATTTGTTGCAACTGTGATTGGATTTATTGTGTCTCTTCCGCTTTCTGTGATGTCTGCGAGCAATTTATCCCCAATCGAATTAGCTATACCATCAAGAATACTTCTAGCCGCAATGAGAAGTCTGCCATCAATAATCTGGGCGGTTTTGTTCATGATTATTTTCGACATGGGGACTTTAGCAGGAATTTGTGCTATGTCGTTCTACACGGTTGGTTATCTCGGTAAATTACAATTTGAATCGATGGAAGGCATCAAAAATGCACCTCTAGAATCTGCTAAAGCAATGGGTATGACCCGGACTGAAACCGCTTGGTTGGTTGCCATTCCTGAATCAGCAAACAACCTATTGAGTCATTTATTATTCATGTTCGAATACAATGTTAGGCACGGTACAGTCATAGGATTGGTTGGGGCTGGAGGAATTGGATTATACATCAACACGTACCTAAAATTGGCTCAATATGACAAGGTTGTTGCGTTACTAATCGTTGTTTTCTTAGTAGTTGTTGTGATAGATTTCCTGTCAATGGCGCTAAGGTCTGCTGTTAACGAAGAAGGGGATGTTGACAGGCCTTCTTGGTCGTCTTTGTTCTTACCTGCTGCGATTTCATCCGCAATACATCCAACTCCTATGAAGAAAGACACTGACGCTGAAAGCGAATGAATAAACTCATCTAAATCGAGTTAAGATACTGATTCACAATATTTTCTTCAAATATATCATCAGAGGAAAACAAGGTAGAGCGAGTTATTGAAAGTACTGACATTTCTCCTCCGAAATTTGGAACGGCTACTATTAGAACTGTACCAATTGTGGTTTCAAAACCGTCTCTCTTTATCTCAAATCTGCTGATGTAATATGATTCGTCTCCATATTGATAACTACCTTCTGTACTAACTTCTACTAATTTAAACGATGTTGAATCAATACTAAATCCAGGTGGAATTAAATTATTCATGACTTCAATAGATTGCTGCATCCTTTGCTCATGAATTCCCAAAACAATAGCCATATTTACCGAAAAAGAAGCTTGCCCAAATTCGGAATATGTATGGGGGGTCCTGACATTTACCAAACTTATTACTGCTTCATCGTAAAAATAGGTATATTGTTCACTGGAAGGCCAAGAAGAAGCATACGGATTCTCCTTCGAAATTGGATCTCCCCAATCTGAAGGACCTTGAGGGACTGAAACTGGATAGAATGCAAATGACATCATAACAAATAGAATGATTATCGTTGACACTATTCGTGACTTTTTGTGGTATTCCCATTCATTTCTTGAAGCAGGACTTAAAAGTGAAACAAGTATTCCAAGTGGCAATAATAAAACAAATCCGTATGGAGTTACCCACAAGAGAACTGTTGAAATTATGATGAAGGTGAACCCGTTCTTATCAAAATTCTCAGTTCCAAACCGTAGGTAGCAGTAAACAGCGACGGCAATTGCAAATGTCGCCAATATACCTCCCAACACGAACGGTGGTAAGCAATCTACAGAATAAGTACAACCCTTCAATCCATATTTTGGGGGCAGTTTGTAAAGGGTGAACGTCTTCTGCGGATTAATGGAGCCAATCCTAAATCTAAGGAATGTGACATGGCGTCACAAAATTAGAGACTATTCGAGTTGGAAACCATGGGCAAAAAGAGACGGTGCTGGCATCTATCAAATCGATTTAGAAGTAAAATCCGGCACAATACTTGGTATCGTCGGCCCTAACGGAGCAGGCAAAACAACATTGATTAGAGTAATTTGTGGATTGTACGATTGTGACGGTTTTGATAAACCTGAAAGTTACAGAAGGAAATTTATCGGGTACATGCCAGAGCAGGTAAGATGGGAAGGCAGAACATCAGTAAGAAATGCATTGAGTACAATCGCTGAAATGAGAGCATCCTTCATCGATGTAGACAAATTATTGGAAACGGTTGGATTGTACTCTAGGTCTGAGGACATGATGGATAACCTTTCTCAAGGCATGAGGCAAAGGATGTCTCTGGCCTGTGCTTTGATGGGCAATCCAGAAGTCATCGTAATGGATGAACCCTTGAACGGATTAGACCCCCTCGCTCAGAGAGCATTTACTAATTTGATGAAACAACTAGCAAAAAAGGGAGTTTCCATCATTATTTCATCTCATGCGGTTTCGGATTTAGAAACATTAGCTGACAGGATTGCATTAATGCATCACGGCCAAATTTTAATTGAAGGAACATTGTCAGATATAAGAGAAAAATTAGACCTAGAAGATGACTCTGATATCGTCGAAATGATTTGTGCAGTTACTGGAATAGAACCTGACGATATTACCCTAGAAGTGTCACAAGAAAGTCTACTTCCCCTCAGAAAAATCGGTGGTGAGGAAGAATGAGTTCGACAAACCTTGGATTGTTGATTTTCAGGGAAAGAATTTCCGCTGCGAGAATGATGGTAATTTGGCCACTACTTGCAATCTTTATTCTGTTATCGAGTTGGGGACTATCTGACCCAAAAGCGAGTTTGCCAGCAGAGATTGTTGTTGATTCTGCCTACGATGTGATGTTTACATCAACAGCGTTCATCATTTTTTCTGCAACCTTAGGCGCAGTATTAATCTCGTTTGACGGAATTAGTCGAGATAGAATCTCTGGGGTACTTGAAGTCAAATTATCCCAACCAATGAAAAGGTCGACTTATGCAAAATCACTAATTCTCGGACACTGGGGTGCAATCTTCGTTCCTGTTTGCATCCTTAATATCATCAGCATATTCGTAATTTGGTATAGAATGGGAGAACTACCTTCTATTGAAGAATTATTTATTCACACCTTAGGAACTGCTCTTCTATTATTGTGGTATACCACAATCCAACTCCTATCCTCTTCTTTGGCTAGAGATATGGGGTCATCTATCGCAATTGGAATAGGGGCATGGATGCTGTTTACCCTTCTGTGGTTGATTGTCACAACCGTTGTAGCCGGATTGTCAGGGGTAGGAGTAGAGAATCTAAATTCTCCCGAATATATCCGAATCGAGGGCATAATCGACCTATTTTCACCAAACGGCGTTTATCATCACCTATTGGAAATGCCTCTTGATGATATTGACAGGGGTATATCACCTCTTTACATCTCTACAGCCGCAATTGCTTGGAGCATAATTCCAATCCAGTTATTCATAAAGAGAATTGAAAGGCTAAAACCATAGTTTTAGAGGAATAAACAAAGAGGGGAACCAAGTAGGGGTTACTATGAAAGGAAGAAAAGTTGTATTATTTTTGGCGGCAATGTTCGTTTTGCTACCTATTAGTAGCGCTGTGACAGCTGAAGATTCTGGAAGACAAGTGGATGACGTTGATTGCTCAGGTTATTCATTTGAAGATTTATTTGAATATGACAACGCTGTATTCATGTTTGAAATTCTTGATGATTGGGCGACTTCAGACCTCTATGCAAATTCGTGGGTTAACGAGAGTCGAGCAGCTACAGTCAGAGACAATCTTGACGGCTTGTTCGATGGATTCCCAGGAGGAAATAACGATTGGTTATCAACCGATGAGAGAGATGCTGTAAGGGAGATTGGAGCGAAATGTATCGCCGATATGTACACAAGAATCGGCATCAGAGAGGGAGTTCCACACAGAGGCGCAGTCAGCTGGAATAATGCAACATTTGTCGAGGAGGGTATCGGACTTGAAGAAGTCAACCTAATTCCTGAAGGTCATCCAGATGAGAGGTCTTGTGCGGGCAGATATGCGTTTGCAAGCAGCGATTGTCAAGAAGTTCCAACCACAGCAACAAACAATCTCGAAATTTCAATGTTCGTCAAAGAAGGAGAAACCCACAATACGAGATTCAACAAGTTACCTAATTCAGGTCAGAGTGACTTCACCGTATCAATGAACGTAACTAATATGCCAATGGCATCAATGGTGTTTACTTTCCCATTCGTTGACGGGTTGAGAATGGCCAATTACTCAATTCAAGACGACGGGGTTGAAAACCCAATGGGAGCGACTATTGAAGAGATATTCCTTCCAGACGGTTCGGTTCGAATTAGCGTAGGGATCTCATATGATATCGGAGTAGAGACCGCCTTGAGAAACATATACATCGACATGACGACATCTCCTCCTGAATCCAATGATGTACCCGTCTGGACAGGCAATGCCCCTCCTGAAAACACCGTTATTCCAATCTTGAATAGCGGGGTAGAAACCTTAGCAATCACCGCAGATACCATGGTTGACTGGGCTACAGATAATGATGCATGGGGGTTAGATTGTAATTTCACAGAAGCAGGATGGTCCAGCAGGATGGTTGGTTCGGATTTCTTTGTCACACCTGGACAAAGTGAATCTGGCACAGCGACTTGCTCTCTTATCGATCCATATGGTGCGGTCAGTAATACATCAAACACATACAAATTCGGCCAGCCTGCAACATTCGCAGCCACAGCAGGAACTCACACAGATTCTGTGGAGGTTACAGTAACACCAACGATGTTGGTCCAAAACTTAGCCATGACTATTGCTCCACAACAAGATTTGTCCGATGGAGTCGCATCGACATTCAACCTTGGCTCTACAGTTACTACACAAGCGATCAGCCTGTCAGGCATAGGCCCTGGTGCATTCCACATACACACTATTGCGACTACATCAGGCATGCTGGATTGGGACGTTGTAATCGACCTAAATCTTGAGAAGAAAAATACTCCTCCGGTTCTCACAATCAACTCCGATGACTTGGATGGAACATATGCAACATGGTCATCTGACCAGTACTCATTCAGCCTTACAGGAAATGCATTTGACCCAGATGGGGAAATTACATCACTTTCTGCTTCAATGTGTGGCGAGACCACAACAAGCTTCACTAGCGAGGGCTCTAATTGGGCGGTAAGTTTGTCGATAGCGAAATGTGTAGCAGACGGCCTGACCGTTTATGATGTTAATATTACAGCGACCGATAACAATGATGAGCCAACATCTGTAGAGATTTCAGTTCCAAGCCCGTTCGTACAAAATAATGGTGATGCTACAGATACGACACAGTCAGAAGAAGAGTCTGGACTACCCTCGGTTGGAATAATTGCAACTCTTATTTCAATAATCGGTGCAGCTACTGTTCTTAGAAAGCAAAGAGCGTGAATCGATGTTCGTTGGGACTGTCGACCGAGTTAGCCACGAAGGTGGTTTGTTAGTTTCATACACTGGAGCTTGTCCCGCCTTAGGATCTGTTATGGTCGACTCCGAGAATGAATATGTTGGAAAAGTGGATGGAGTAATCGGAAATACCTCTAACTCACTGGTTCATATTTCACACTTAGATAGAAGGGCGAAGCCAGAAAATATGGTTGGTATAACTATTCAAATCCGTTCTAAAAGGCCAATGGAAAGGAAGAACTTCGATAGAAGGGATGGCAGAGGCGATAGAAGAAACGACCGACGTGGCGACAGAGGTGATAGGAGAAACGACCGACGTGGCGACAGAGGTGATAGGAGAAACGACCGACGTGGCGACAGAGGTGATAGGAGAAATGACAGAAATAACTCTAATCAAAATTACAACAACAAAGACTGGGAGTGTAAAGGATGCGGAAATTCAAATTTTTCATTCAGAACTGAGTGTAACAGGTGTAAGGCGCCAAAAAATTCTCGCCCTGACAGAAGACAAGGAAGAGATGAGCGCAGTAATAATTCACCTCCAAAGAGAAAGGGCGACTGGGATTGTCCCGGTTGCGGAAAATCAAATTTTGCAAACAGGACAGAGTGCTTTAGTTGTGGTAAATCAAAGAGAGTAGGCGGACCAAGACAGCGTGGACATTACAGAAAACAGAAAGATCCGCCAGGTCTACACTCAGCAAGATATGGCAGAGGAAAGAGGGATTGAGATGAGCGCTGAGGGGCATTATCTTGACGCTATAGAAGCAGAGGAAAATGGCGATTTAGAAGAAGCTCTCGAGCATGCAAAAAAAACTGTTGAGGTAGATCCATCTCATTCAAATGCGTGGTGGATGATTGCACAACTATTGGCTCCGGATGGTAAATACCCGGATATTGAACAAGCGTCTAAAGCATTGGTGGCTTGTAGAAAGGTTGTAGATCTGGACCCTTCAAGAGTAGATGCGTGGGTAAAGGGTGGTCGATTGATGGTAGACCATCTTGGATTGGGAGAAGATGCTCTTCATTGGTGGCAAAATTGTAGGGATGCTACTCCATTTGAATCTGTACCTATCGTTGAACAAACGACTATTCTTTCTGACTTCGGACTCTACGTAGAAGCAAGAGATAGACTGGGTGCTCTATTCAAAGAAGACCTTGACATTGCTAATTCACAACTCGCAAAGATATCCCAACTCCACAAAACACTCGAGATGTCGGCGTCACAAGACCCTGATTCGCATTTCAAACCATGGAAGAAGAATCATCCCGGTTGGGCTTCAATAAAGATGAGGGCGAATAAGGCACCAGTATCTGAAAACATGATTTTCATGATGACTACAATTCCAATCTTGATGATGGAAGTTTTCGCATCTAGAAGCATCTTTGGAGAAGGGTGGGGTGCATTTTGTTTGACGAGTATTTTGATTTTGACCACCGTAATTATCGGAATGTCATTTACAAGGAAAATATACTACAGAGTAAATAAACCAGGTTTCAATTTACTAAGAGCAATCCAATTTGAAGCGAGTAGTGGAAAAATTGTGATTCCTGAAAATATTAGAGGTTCAAAACTTTACATGTTCCTATTCTCAAGACATCCACCAGCATACCAGCAAAGACTGGAGAAAATCATCAAATCAGGTAGAAAATTGCCCAATAATTGGAAATTTAATTTCCCAGATTTTGAATCGCACCTTGATGAAATTGGCGAGATTGAAGAGGTGCCTGAAGAAGACCCAGAGCCTTTCGAAGAAGAGTAATCAAGTTCCAGCAGTATAATCTGTAGAATACCTGATTTGTTCTTCAGTTAATTTATCTATTGAAAAACCAAGAGTCGCTAATTTTGTCAAGGCCAAATCTTGGTCCTGTTCCATTGTTATGTCATAGACCTTTGATTCCAAACCCTCTCCTTCTTTAGCGAGCCTGCATAGCGATAAGAATTGATTAGCGAAGCTCATATCCATCACTTCCGATGGATGTCCCTCTGCTGCTGCTAAATTTACCAACCTACCGTCTGCGAGGAGGTAGACCTTTCTCCCATCAGAAAGAGTATATTCTACATTATCGGAGCGAATTGTACGATTCGATTCTGACATTTCTTTTAGATCTTCAATATTTATTTCACAATCATAGTGTCCCGTATTGGAAATAATCGCTCCATCTTTCATAACTTCAATGTGCCTTCCAACTATAACATCCTTCATTCCGGTTGCTGTACAGAATATGTCACCAAGTGGTGCGGAATCATCCATTTTCATTACTCTAAAGCCATCCATAACAGCTCTAAGGGCTGGAAGTGGGTCAACTTCTGTGATAATGACATTAGCACCCATTCCTTGTGCCCTCATCGCCAGCCCTCTTCCACAATGACCGTAACCTGCAATAACGAATGTTTTGCCTGCGATTAGGACGCTAGTTGCTCTCAATATTCCGTCAATAGTAGATTGTCCAGTACCATATACGTTATCGAAATCCCACTTTGTTATCGCATCATTGACAGCGATTACAGGATATTTTAGATGCCCGGATTCGGCCATTGCTCTGAGGCGGTGGACTCCTGTTGTGGTTTCTTCCGTACCACCGATTACGGTTGTCGCATACTCGGATTTTTCCCCGTGCACTCTTACTATCAAGTCAGCACCATCATCAAGGGTAAGTGTGGGCTTAAACTCCAGTGTCCTATCGATACACCAGTAAAAGTCCTCTACTGATTGTCCATGCCATGCATGAACTGAGTATCCTTCACTTGCAAGCCACGCAGCTACATCGTCTTGTGTTGATAATGGGTTACACCCAGACCACGAAATTTCAGCACCTGCCGCTTTGATTGTCTCAATTAATACAGCAGTCTCTTTGGTAACGTGTAAACATCCGGCGACACGCATTCCAGCAAGCGGTTTTTCTTTCTCTGCCTGGTCTTTCAATGCTGCTAAAACTGGCATTCTAGATCTTGCCCAATCTACTCTAAGCGAACCTTCACTTGCAAGGGTGATGTCGGCAACGGTATAGTTAGCGCCTCTGTCCATGGACACCGGCGGTATAACCCCCCTCATAGGTGAATCGGTCAACGGTTCTGCCATTCAGGCAGAATCCGTTGTCCTACTCACTATTGCTGGCCCTGGAAGTGGCCCGCATACTGTTGGGCATAGGCCCGAGCCGTCTCCTCAGGGTAACCTTGAGCAATGAGTTGCTGGACATATTGTTCCATTGGATCCATTTGAGCAACTTGTTGGTATGCAGCTGAAGCGTCCCCGCCCCATGCAGAATCACTCTTGATGACGTCTTCATCATCTCCACCCTTCAAGACAAAGAATAGAGTCAAGACGACAATCAATAGAAGAGCTCCTCCTCCTCCAAGGAATAGTAGGAGATTCGATCCTTCCGCCTCGTCAACTGTATCGTCAACCGGTGCCTTATCTGGAATACCGTCCCCATCAGAATCTGTATAGGACCCTGACCATTCACAGGTTTCAGTATCAGCGTTCCATATCCAATATGCGTCAGGTTCTGCATCCAATACATCCACAGGAACTTCAATTCCCTTACATGCTGGTAGAGTTATCTCGATCCAGTAGATGATTGGCCATCTCTTGTCGTCTCCCTCATAGACCTTCAGGAATAGTCTTGCAGACTTTGTTTCATTGTCGAATAAGTCGTCGATGGTTAGAGTTAATTCGAATCCGTCACCGTCTCCCAATTTGTCAGTCTTTGCCCACTTACCTTCTAGCTGTAATGCGTATTTGCCAACTGCGGATTGGTCAAATGTGGTTTGGTCCAATGCTGCTTCAACATATACATCACCTTGCTCAGCACCATCAACAACATTACCAGATAGTGTAATTGTGTCGGTGTCGACCTTTGTTCCATTTAGGCTCAAATCAACTTGAACGGTTGGTTCTTCATCGCCAAATCCTTCTGGTACTACTGAGAAGTATAATTTGTACCTTTCAGAGAGTTTGTTAGCCTTATCTGAAACAACTAATTCAATTCTGATTAACGACTCTGTTTGACCACTTGGGTCAACAGTTACATTGCTGAATGTATAAGCCCATTTTCCATCACTTGATGATGGCATAATGAAAGTGTGCGCTGGTGGAATTGAAGTACTGTCATATGGCTTGTCGAACAATACAGTCCATTCGTAAGATTCGATTCCGTTACCGGTAACCGCATCTGCGTCATATGAATCGCTGGCATCGAAATGAACAGTCAATGAACCAGTTTCATCTAGATGGATTCTGTTCTGTGGCCAGTCAACACCGGACGCAGTCTTTACACCCTGACTCTCGATTCTTTCAGCATAAGATTCTCTCATCTCAATCTCCACGCTTGCATTTGGCTCGAAAGCGTCAGCTCTTGTATCGTCAGTCATCAGGGTTGCAGTTAGAACTCTGGAATGCCCTTCGCTGTCGTGAAGGTATAATTTGACATCCCAAGTAGCACCTTGCAAACAGTTTGTTGCTGATGATAGGTCAACCTTACAGAAGGTTGTTGTTGGGCTCATTACGTCTGTGTGAGAAGTTCCACTTGCCATTGATGCCCCGGACCAATCAGTAGGACCGCTTAGTACCCAATCTGTCTCTAAGGTATCACTGGAACTTGTTGTGTAACCAAATGTGACTTCTGCATTACTCTTCATGTAAGTGTAAGCATATCCTCCAGTTGATGGGTCAACATCCGGTGTTTCACCGTTTATTGTTAACTGTGTACCATTCTGGTCGAAACCTGCTGGATAAGGCGAAACCTGGTAGGATAACATGTTTCCAAGTAGTGGGAAGGTTGTACTGTTAGCTCTTTCAGATACACTCGATACATCGATTGTTGTTACGATTAGTCCACCATCTGAGTAACTGCAAACACCAAGCACTGTGTCTTGTTGGTCAACGTCAGATTGTAGAATTCGTTGGAAAGAACCTCCCGTTTCTGAGTATCCACCGCAAGCACGAGGGATCGCTGTTGCGGAAGCACTCTTTGTGTTGATAATCGCTTCTGTAACAGTTCCAAACTGGTCGAATCCTTGGAATGCCGCGAGGTCTACACCATCCAAGATTGGATGGTATGGATCGGCAACTTCCATGTTACTGTAAGTAATTCTTTCCTCAGGTGAGTTCTTTGGTTTAATGTCCATATCAAATGGTAACAAGCTCTCTCCTGTTGACGAGGAGTACTCAAAGTAGTCAGTATCACCAGACAAGTGGACTTGAACAGTACCACCAGAGGACATGAAGTTCTTTAGAACAAGTTGATTAGAAGACTTTCCAATCACTTCATAGTATCCTCTTCCACCTTCATCAACTGGCTTTGCTGTGTTTGCATCCTGCCACGGCATGATTACTTTATCATAATGAGAAATCCAGCCGAGGTCGAGATATTCATCCCAATCAGTGATGTAGAATTGAGTATATGTCATACCAAGAATTTGCATGTCTTCTTTGATTGCTGAAACTCTTGAGGAATCTCCAGACAAGATTGCCACATCGATTTGATCTGCAAACGCTGCGTGGAAGTATCTAACGTTTCCAGATGTCTTTCCATCAGGTAGTGTCGCATGGAAACTGATATTGTACATGTGGCCGTCCATCCATCCGTTCCATGGAGTGAATGAAACATCAGTCCTCTCGTGTGGGCTTAAGGTAATGCTCGGACCTGCAGTCGTATTGTGCACTTCGCTTCCATCTGCCATGTCAACGACCGACATATAGAACAGATAATCACCTTGTAGGACACCATTTGTAGCCGAAAGTTCCCAGTCGTGCGTCAATGACGAATCGATTGGTAGCATACAATCCATAACCGCATCAGATAGACATGAAATTTGGTTTGGCTTTCCAAGTGTAATGTCAACGCTCTCTACCGAGAAAATAACCTGTGCAAGATTGTTAGCAAGTGAAACTTCCTCTGCACCAAACCATGTTGTTCCAACGGTTGTATTGTCGAAGACTGATTCAACCTCAATTTTGTATACTCCAGAAACGAAGTCGTGATTTGCAACTGCGATTGTTCTGTTTTCTTCAGCGTCAAGATCCTGAACTGGAATTGAGTAAACAGCATCCTCACTGAATGTGAATTCCTGAAGTGAGATGTTATCGAAAGCAACACCCCTTACACCGTCATTTTGTCCATTACGTCCATCGTCGTTAGATCTGAACTCGAAATTGATGTCAACAACTGAACCTGCAAGGCTCAAACATTCGTCAGTCCAGAGATTGGAATCAGGAGAAGTTGTGTTTACCATGTACAGGTGAGTCAAATCGATACTTCTGCTTTGTACCAATCCATCAGAGTTGTAGAATACATTGTAGTTTCCTGAACCGCCGTTAATGTTGGCTGGGTCTCCAATGTATTGAATTTCAGTATTGTCAAGCGTGGTTTCGTTGACAGGGTCAATGAATCCGTTACCGTCTTCATCAACAATACAGTATCCGTCTTCGTTATAGTCAATCCACTGTCCGTAAATTACACCTTCATAGTCGGTTCCACCCTTGTTCCAGTCCACTGTTAATGCAGCGTAGTCGTTGACAGATGATGTTGCACCAGATGAAGATATCTCGAACCATGTTTCAGCGAAGTACTCGAAGTTTAGAGCAACATAGTCGCCAGACATACTAGTTAGGTCAACATCAGGAATTGTTAGGGTCTCATTTTCCCAAACATCACCAAAGCTGTTTGCGGTGTCACATGGGTGACCAAACCAGTATGCATAGGAGCCAAATAGTTTCTCAGCACAACTTGAATCATCGAGTATTCCACCGTTTCCGTTGTTATCATCAACGTATCTGAATCCTGCAGAACCACCCTCAAATGATTCATCACAAATGACTAGAGGTGAGCCACAATAAATGTCTGAAGGTAAAGCGCTGTAAACAGTGGCTTCCAAGTCAAACGAAACGTTGGTGTTTCCAAGATGTTCTACCAGTACTTCGATAGGGAAGTTTCCTTCCGCATAGAGTCCACCTGATTTAAATGATTCAACCTCTACCACAGCAGGGTCAAATATGTTGAATGCAGTGATGTAGCCTACAATATCATCGTTTGCAGGTTGCTCATCTTGTCCGTAATTCAAAACAGCAGAAATTCTGTAAGTTGTTCCGTTCACGAAATCAGCGGTAATCGAGGTGGTATAATCTTGGTTAGGAGCCAAGTTTACCATATTAATGTTTGACTGCTGGTTTTGGACATTGGAAGTGAATCCTGTTGTTTGCTTCCAAATAGTGATGTTGTCAATAGCAAATCCATCTCTTCCAGACCATGTAGATTCGTTAGCACCCACTGAGCCATCCCAGCCTGATTTGAATCTAAACCTGATATCGATTACGTCGCCAGTGAATCGAGATAACTCAAATGCACCAAGGTCCTTTTCAGTGAAGTTTGCCCAGCCGTAATATGTACCAGGTATCGCTCCACCGTATCTGTAGATAGCCTCGGAGAATCCAGTGTTTGCAAGTGATTCTACTCTACCTTGGTCATATCCACCCCAGTAACTGAATTGGGATGGACACTGTCCGGAGAAGTAAGCCTCTGTTGGACAGTTTAGGGTTTCCCAGCCGTCATCTTCTGTAAATACCTCGATAATCGCTGCGTCATCCCAAACCTCAGATAGTACGAATCCATTTCCGTCATTTACATAAAGGTCTGAAAAACCAAGGTGTCTAAACATCTCAATGCTCATCCAAGCCCTGTCAGCTCCTGTAAGATCGACGTCGTTTAGGACAAGTCCTTCATCCCAATTTGGTTCGTATCCTGACCAAGTGTCGCCAGATGAATTGGTTTTCATCATTCCTGACCACATGAAGTCAGTTGGGTTGTTACCATTTGCTGAGAAATTTTTGTCGTTGTTTCCGCCAGTAGTGTGACCTACTGTGCTGTTTGCCGCGATTTCTTCGTGCCAGTGAGCAGAACCATAGTAGGATTCTGTAGTCCATGTACAGCCAGTAGAACAACCAGTCTTATCTTCTGGGGAGTCCCAATCCATTGCGTAAACAGTTGTGTTTGATGATAGAGTTTCATCAACTTCCTTGATTTCAACATCTAGAGTTGCTTGACCGTTTAAGATATCCATTCCAGCGTTAGTAACGGTAACCTTCACGTCTCGTGAACCTTCACCGAGTGCTCCGATGTATGCATCTGTTGGGGAAATTTCTATGCCTGAAACAGCAAGGTCTTTGTTATCCATCTCGATAACGATGATTCTGTCATATGCACCGTCCCAACCGAAGTTGTCGTCCCATGTGAAGCCATCATATGCACCGTGACCAACAATAAGATCTGGAGCGCTACCAGACCCACCGATTACCTGTCCAACAGCTACAGTAGTAGGCCTCATCGCACCAAAGTATTCCAGTGGATTCATGTGTCCACCATTACCGTTTGAAAGAGTAACTTGTACACTGGTTGGCAGGTTTAGGAAATAGTTACTTGTTGTGTCACCAGTTGAAGAAGTGGAGTTAGATTGCTTGAACTTCGCAGCGTGAACGAAATCAACTTCTCCGTCTCCGTTCAACTCAGTTACAGTAAGTTCCCAAGCGATGTAAGGTCCAAAGTAAACAGTCTTGGTGTTCGCATAGGTATGAGTTGTTGGATTTAGAGTAGCATAAGACACATTTTCAGTGTTAGCATCGTTCATTGCGACGACATCAATCAGGCCATCATTATCTATGTCCCCAATGTCGAACCCACCAAATTCTGGTCCAAGTGCATGAACGTGGAAAGCACTGTTAGGAGTTGCTTGGCCACCGGTTGAAGACCATGTTAATGTCGCAGGGAAGGTATTTCCAAGACAGTCATACTCTACTACGGTGATGTTGTCAGATTTACCAGGGTTTGTTGCTGCTCCAGTGAGATAATCTACACCTTCTGAGCGAACAAGCCACATATCTATGTCATCGCAAGTTCCTCCACTGAGTGGGTTGTTTTGACTGGGCTCACCCCAGTCTCCAAGCTCTAAGTCAGTATACGAGTTTTGAGTTGAGTCACCGAGAGATGTTACTTGACCTTGGGTTGATGAGGTGATAGGGCCCCTGTAGGTAACTACTCTCTGTTGCTTTAGGTCAGCGAGTAGTTCAAGTGTCACAATGTCATCGTTTCCGTCTCCATCTAAATCAGCTACTGCAAGGTCCCACATCCATACTACATCGTACTGCTCTCCGATAGAGAATGTGTCTACGTTGCATCCGTCGTTTTCGAGGATTGTAACGTTACCAAGTTTGTTTACTACAATAGCACCAGTAGAGTCTTGTCTTAGAGGAATGTTCCTCGCATAGATTACTATGTCAATTGCGTTATCTCCAGTGAATTCTCCGACTTCTACTTGCTGAGTGTTTGAGTGATCTTGATAATCAGCATCGGCGCTTGGATTTCCTGAAGTCCATACGTCGGACCTCCTCTGGAATTGACCGTTCTCATTCCAAAGAATAGAAATTTTTGTACTCCTATCGTTTGCAGTGACGATATCTAAATCGCCATCACAATCGAAGTCACCCAAGGCGACATCGACAGGGTCGGTTTCGGTCGTATAGGACCTTGATGTCGAAGCCGACACAAGGTTTGCTGCAGTTGTTGAAAGCAACATAACAAGGACAAGAAGTAAAGCATTTCCGCGTCCATCTTTATTCAAAGTCTTCCAAAGCATAGTTATCACTCATCTTTGCGACTTCAACTACCACTTTAATTCCTTTGGGAAGGTGCGCTTGTGATTTTTTTCTCAATCGCTTTCAGTACAACGATTTAAGAAAAAATGAAAAAAAATTACAAATTTTTACTTACTGGATAACCAAGAAGGAGATGGGCCCCACGCAGTTTCTTCTCCACCATGGATTTTAACCAACTTCCCCTGCCTGAATAATGAGTCAAGATAAACTTCCAATTCCACACCTTCCCTGTCGCCAAGATAGTCACTCGCTGCAAGAGCGATTTCCTCAGTTATCAAAGCCGTCATTCCGTGTTTTCTGACTACGATTCTCAACAATTCTTTCAACCAGGCTTCAGCCATTGGGTCGACTGATGAAATTCCTTGAGCGGGCATTGGTTCGTCAATCATTTCAAGTTCTTCTCTAAGTGTGTCAGCACCAACTTTTTGCGGAGGAAGGATTCCAGTTTCTGAAAGTTTAGCGTTGAGGTCAAGTTCGCCAATGGGCCTTCTAATCACCGGTATCCTAGACGGATCAGGAGGTGGCCCCATATCCTTAGGTTTACCCGATTCTTTTGGACCATCATCGAGGTCAAAATCATAAGAGGACAGATTGGTGCTGTCTACTGCTAATGGCATCATCCAACCTACATCATCCATTCCAATTTCAGTGATGAGCGACTTGACCCAGTCATACTCGCCTTCGAGGAGAACATCAACATCATCGTCATCGCTTCGAAAGCGAAAACGAACGTATCCTCCCATCTCCTGCATGAACTTACCCTAATCGCTGAAGGAAATCAACCCATCGGTTAATTTGCTAGATTTCTCAAGACTGTATGCAAGATGCCACCATTTCTGTAGTAGTCCACCTCAACAGGCGTATCTAATCTAACCGACGCCATGAAACGGAGTTCTGTACCATCGGATTTGGTAGCAATTATCTCGATATCTTGCATTGGCTTGACCTCATCAGAAATAGGAATCTGATATGATTCTGTTCCGTCAAGACCCAAGGTCTCTGCGCTTTCACCATCTTTGAATGTTAACGGTAAAACGCCCATACCAACAAGATTTGACCTGTGTATTCTTTCAAATGAAGTTGCTATTACCGCCTTTACTCCAAGAAGAAATGTCCCTTTAGCGGCCCAATCTCTACTACTTCCAGTTCCATACTGAGAACCAGCTAAGACAACCATTGGATTATTACTATTCATAGCCGCATCGAATACGGATGTAATTTCTCCACTTTCATGGTTGAGAGCATAGCCTCCTTCGGTGCCAGGTGCCAGATGATTTCTGACTCTTACGTTAGCAAAAGTCCCTCTCATCATAATTTCGTGGTTTCCTCTTCTGCTTCCAAAGGAGTTGAAATCGCCCTTTTGTACACCTCTTTCGGTCAACCATTTCCCAGCAGGACCATCGGCCGGGAAAGCACCTGCTGGAGAAATATGGTCGGTAGTAATTGAGTCTCCAAGTTTGAGCAAAACCTTAGCTCCTTCGATAGATGAAATTGGCTCGGGGTCTTTTGAAAGCCCTTGGAAGAACGATGGAAGGCGAATGTATGTGGAATTCTCTTCCCACGGGTAAAGTGGAGATGCCTCGCTTGGTATTGAATCCCATCTTGGCTCCTGCATTACTGTGGAATATCTCTCCCTGAACATCTCAGGAGTTATCTTGGCCATTGCCTCAGATAACTGTTCATTGGATGGCCAAACGTCGTTTAGCATTACAGGTGATCCGTCAGGTGAATGACCTATCGGTTGGGTTGACATGTCGACGTGGAGGTTTCCTGCTATTGCGTAAGCTACAACTAAAGGCGGGCTTGCTAGATAGGAAGCCTTGACCTTTTGATGAACTCTTCCTTCAAAATTTCTGTTGCCGGAAATTACAGAACCTACGATTAAATTAGATTCATCGATTGCGGTCTCGATTTCTTCAGGAAGTGGGCCGGAGTTTCCGATACAGGTTGTACAACCATACCCGACATTGTTGAATCCTAATTGTGAAAGGTCTTTGTCTAAGCCATTTGCTTCATAATATTCAGTTACTACTCTAGAACCTGGAGCAAGTGATGTCTTGACCCAAGGTTTCACTGTCAATCCTTTTTCCAAAGCATTTCTTGCTAGTAACCCAGCTGCGAGCATGACTCCGGGGTTAGATGTATTCGTACACGAAGTGATAGCAGCGATTACTACATCGCCGTGATTTAGGTCGTAATCATTTCCAACAATTGAGGATTTGGACAGATCTTCTTCTGACAATCCGTGGCCTTGATGTCCTAATTCATGAGTTAAGGAGGCCTTGAAATGTGAAGACATTTCTGATAAATCGACTCTGTCTTGTGGCCGTTTTGGCCCAGCTAAAGCCGGTTCAACAGTGGATAGGTTTAGTTCGATTACGTCGGTATAACTCTTTTCTGAATCTTCCTTGTTGTACCACAAACCTTGCGCTTTGCAGTATTCTTCAACCGCAGTAATATGGTCTTCTTCTCTTCCTGAAAGTCGCATGTAGGAGAGGGTGTTTTCGTCTACAGGGAAGAAACCACAAGTTGCACCATATTCGGGCGCCATGTTTGCGATTGTAGCTCTATCTGGAAGGGATAATTCTGACATACCTGGTCCGAAGAATTCAACGAACTTTCCTACCACTCCGTGTTGTCTCAGAATTTCAACAATTCTAAGAGTCATATCAGTAGCGGTCACACCAGAATTAAGTGAGCCTGTTAATCTAAAACCAACAACATCTGGAGCAAGCATGTAAATTGGTTGGCCAAGCATAACAGCCTCTGCTTCGATTCCTCCAACTCCCCATCCAAGAACACCCAATCCGTTAATCATGGTGGTGTGTGAGTCCGTGCCAACAAGAGAATCAGGTAACCAAACACCATTTTCTTGCCTTGCAACAGTCGCTATCCATTCGAGATTTACCTGATGGACGATTCCTCTTGAAGGAGGGACAGCCCTGAAGTTCTGGAGTGATTGTTGACCCCACTTTAGGAACTTATAGCGTTCCATATTTCTATGGTATTCAATATCTAAATTCATATCAAGTGCTTCGGGATTTGCACCTGAAATATCGACTTGCACCGAGTGGTCAATAACCAAGTCAACTGGCACTTGGGGGTTGACTTTTTCTGGGTCACCACCCATTTCTACCATAGCATCTCTTAGTGCCGCAAGATCTACTACTGCGGGCACACCAGTGAAGTCTTGTAAAATTACTCTCGAAGGTCTGAAAGGTATCTCGCCCCTCTCCCCTTTTGCTTTCCAGCCTGCAATATTGCGAACATCTTCTTCCGTTATCAAGAATCCGTCACAGTTTCTTAGAGCCCCTTCGAGAAGGACCCTAATGGAATAAGGTAAGGCCTTTGTGTCAATACCTGCGTCATCTAATGAATCAAGTGAGTGATACACTCCTCCTAAGGGAAATTCTCTCTTTGATAAAAACGGGTCAACTTGGCTCATGAATTAAGGCGGATGGAACAATCATATGAAAGTGCCTTTTTTGTGAAATCACCAAAGGTAGTACCAAGGATCTTCCGCATCGATAATTCCTTCGTCAGTAATAGTTACAGATACGATAGTAACATCCTTCACCGGCTTGTTACTTCCTGCTGTGGATACACTTGAAATCGCATCGATGTGTTCGAGCCCATCGGTTACGGTTCCATATACGGTGTGACATGATTCTGTGGAACAATCCTTTTCTTCGTTCCAATCTAGATGACTGGGCGTAGAATCACTCGGTACGAGGTAGAATTGGCTTCCATCTGTATTCAATCCTGCGTGCGCTGCGGCAAGAGAACCTGCACCGTGTTTCAAGCCGTTTTCATGTTCTCCTGGAAGGGACCATTGGCTCAATCCGCAATTGTCTGCAGTGTAGTCTTCTCCGTCGCTATTTGTGGTCTTACCATTACAATAACCGTACCATTTAGCTGTGTAACCACCTTGGCCATTGTTGTATTCAAAGTCACCTGACTGTATCATAAAATTGTCAATAACTCTGTGGAAAATAACATCGTTATATCTTCCAGATTGGGATAACAAGATGAAATTCTCTACATGAAGCGGCGCTTCTGCACGATGTAATGCGATTGTTACATTTTCATCATGGAATACCCCTTCGTTGTCGGTCCATGTGATTCTCATTACTGCTTCACCGTCCTCGTAAAGCTCTGCTTGCCCCATTAACTGCATAGCACCTAGAGTGAGTAGCAATGCAGCAGTAACCGCGAACAATCCTGCGGGAGTTGGGGTTCCGTTGTTCAATAATCTAGGAATTACTGTTTCTGAAATTCCTTTGTCCTGCATTTCATTTCTAATTTGATTGTAAAGTGCGTTAGATTGTTTATCCCTCGGATTCATTTTCACAGAGTCACGTAGTAATTTTGCAGCTTTTCTGTATTCTGCGCCATTTCCAGATTTCACTGCCTGCAAATGGATTGCTTTACCTGCGAGTCTTAGAGTTGTGGCTTGAGTTCCTTCCGGGTCCACTTTCCTCAATAATTCCAGCGCACCCTCGGTTTTTCCTTTGTCAAGCATCTTTTCTACATCTTTCCAAGATACCGCAATTTCATCTTCGGCCATGATTAGTCTAAATGGCCCGGCTTTTTCAGACCTACCCTCGTCAGAAATCGAAAAATTATCGTCAACACATTCAAAGGCTATCCTCTATCGCAGATGGGCAATGGTAGAGTCCTTGCGAGGGCCGCCTACCTAGGAGAAAAAACATCATGGACAAAATCGTCAATGATTTCACCATAAACATAGCAACTGCAAATGGAACTGGCTCTCAGTCTGCAAACTTGATCTTGTTACAGACTTTATTCGACATGGGAATCCCCGTCAGTGGAAAGAACTTATTCCCATCAAATATATCCGGACTTCCAACCTGGTATATCGTTCGCTTATCGGAAAAAGGATACCAAGCGCCAGGCGATAGAACCCACATCCAAGTTCTTGTCAACCCAGATACATGGGCAGAAGACCTTGCTTCACTACAACCGGGAACTGTTGTAATTTGGAATACAGATTCAAAGATGGAAATGGACCGTGATGACGTTATATCATATCCTGTACCAATGACAAAAATTGCTCGTGGCCTAAATCCAAAACTGGCAAGAATGATTGCGAATGTTGTATACGTTGGAGTAATAGCAGAATTAATCGGGATGGACCAAGAAATTCTTGAGGCAGCTATTGGCAAACAGTTTGGTGGAAAGGCCAAAGCGATAGAATTGAATTCTGAAGCTGCAAGATTAGGTAGAGCATACTGCGCTGAAGAACTCGCTAAGAGCGACCCGTACTATGTAGAAGCGAGAGAGAAAGAAGAAGGCGGTTTCTTCGTAGAAGGAAATGACGCTGTTGCACTCGGTTCCATCTTCGGAGGTGTGCAAATGCTTGCATGGTATCCAATTACTCCATCTTCCAGCCTTGCTGAAGGCATAATTGGCTGGCTTCCAGAACTAAGAACTCACGAAGGAAAGGCAACTTATGCCGTCCTACAAGCAGAGGATGAATTGGCAGCTGCTGGAATGGTAATCGGTGCAGGTTGGGCTGGTGCAAGAGGAATGACAGCAACTTCCGGGCCTGGTATTTCACTTATGCAGGAATTTATTGGGCTTGCTTACTTTGCGGAAATCCCGTCAGTATTTTGGGACGTCAATAGAGTAGGACCATCAACTGGCCTGCCTACAAGAACCCAACAAGGCGACTTGTCGATGCTTTACGAAGGAAGTCATGGAGATACACAACACATCGTTTTTATCCCGGGCACAGTAGAAGAGTGCTTCGAGTTTGGATGGAGAATATTCGATGCTTCTGAAAAGTTCCAAACACCTGCGTTTGGGTTTTCTGACCTCGACTTGGGTATGAACAGATGGTCATGCAATGGATTCGAATACCCAACTGAATCGATGGATAGAGGAAAGGTACTCTTGACAAAAGAACAAATGGATGCTATAGAAAACTATGGAAGATACAGAGATGTTGACGGCGATGGTATTCCTTACAGAACCTTACCGGGTTCTGGTATAGACCCAATTCTCTACAGAGGTACAGGCCACGATGAAGATGGAAAATATTCAGAGAAGCCTGATGTATATTACAAGTTGATGCAAAGATTGAAACAAAAAATCGATAACGCGAGAGACCAACTACCTGCTCCCGTAATGAGAGAAGAAGAAGAACAAGACATCGGCATTGTATTCTACGGATCGATGGAAAACACAATCGAAGAGATTGACGATATCTTGGAAGAGGCAACAGGAAAGAAGGTAAGCACCTGCCGTGTAAGAGCCCTTCCTCTTCACAGCGACGTTCAAAAATTCATTGAAAATCACAAAACTGTAATCGTTTTGGAAATAAACCGAGACGCCCAACTATACGGCATTATTCGAAAGGAATACCCTAATCACCTAATTCCAAAGATTCACAGCGTAGCATACAGTGATGGTATGCCACCAAGAGCACGACTCTATGCTGAGAAAATCATGGAAGTTCTAGAGGAGGTGGGTCAATGAGCGAAAGACCAGCAAAAGCAATCAAACTCAACGTGATTAACGAACCCAAAGATTCCTACACAGGTGGACCATCCTCGCTGTGCCCAGGTTGTGGACACGACCAAATTTCTGGAGTAATAATCAACTCCGCTTGGGAAAATGGAATTGAGCCTCACAAAATCGCAAAGATGAGTGGCATCGGATGTTCATCCAAGACACCTGCTTACTACCTCGGACAATCTCACGGATTCAACACAGTTCACGGAAGAATGCCGTCCGTAACCACCGGAGCTAACGTAGTGAACAAGGAACTAACATATCTTGGAGTTTCGGGCGACGGCGACTCTGCGTCCATCGGAATTGGACAGTTAATTCACGCTATTCGAAGGAATATCAACATGGTATACATAGTTGAGAATAACGGCGTATACGGACTTACCAAGGGACAGTATTCTGCTACAGCCGATGTTGGTTCTAAGAAGAAAAAGGGAGCCACAAATGAAACACAACCTATCGATTTGTGTGCCTTAGCGATCAACTTAGGATGTTCATTCGTTGCGCGCTCATTCAGTGGTTCAAAGAAGCAACTTACTGCAATTGTAAAGGCTGCTATGTCTCACAAAGGATTTGCATTAATCGACGTGATTAGCCCTTGTGTGACATTCAACAACAACGATGAATCTTTGAGATCTTATGGATACGTGAAGGACAATACTGCTGAACTACATTCAGTTGGATATATCCCTCACTTCTCACCTGTGGAACAAGTAGAGGTACCTGCTGGCTCTTTCAGAGATATTACGCTACACGATGGCTCTACAATGCGACTTGAGACTATCTCGGACGAACACGATGTGGGAGATGCTGTTGCAGCTTTGGCTGCAATTCACCAAGCCGAAAACGACAGAAAGCACGTTATGGGGCTTCTGTATTTTGATGGTGAAAAGCCTGCATTGGATGACGACCTAAATCTACATGATACTCCATTAGTTGAAATGCAAGAAGACATACTGCGACCAAGTAAGGACGCTTTGGATGGAGTTATTGCTAAACTACGTGGATGAATGTATCACCGTTTATTTGAAGAATGAGTGCTTAATCGGAGTGCTAACAGTCTCTTAGTGTAGTGGTCCATCATGGTGGGTTCTGGTCCCGCCGACCTCGGTTCGAATCCGGGAGAGACTATTTGTTTCTCACCCAATATCTAATGTCTAATCATAGGATCCTTTCTCTATTCGTCAAATCTAATTATTGTAGCAGCTAATAGAATTGACAACAGTCCGATTATCACTGAAAAACCTGGCAAGGACCCAGATTCTTCTTTCTCAGATTTATTCTCTGTAGTTTCTTCTTTACCTGAGTCATCGATTATTTTGCATCCTGTTGAATCAACTGTAGTTCCTGTTGTTGTATTAGGGCAAAGGTCTGTAGAATCCTCAACGCCGTCTCCATCCGCATCGACGACCAATTCACAGCCGTTAACATCTACTGTTGTCCCTGTAGCAGTATTTGGGCACTGGTCTGCAGAATCCTCTACTCCGTCACCATCTGAATCTGTTATCACTTCACATCCAGTAGAATCAACATTCGTTCCTGTGGGAGTATTTGGACATTGGTCGTCTGAATTGTATACACCATCACCGTCATCATCGAGTTGGGATTGTGAACATCCGACTGAATCTATTACTTCACCTACTGGTGTGCTAGGACACTGGTCAGAGGTATCATCTACTCCGTCAGCATCTGAATCAACTAATTCCTCGCATCCGTTCGAGTCAACATTGGTTCCAGTAGGCGTGTTAGGACACTGATCTGATGAATCTGGAACACCGTCTCCGTCTGAATCCACTACAATTTCACAACCGTTCGAGTCAACATTAGCTCCTGCGGGCGTGTTAGGACACTGGTCTTCTGAATTGTACACCCCATCACCATCGTCATCGAGCTGAGATTGTGAACATCCTACTGAATTTGTGGATTCACCAGTAGGCGTGTTAGGACACTGATCTGATGAATCTGGAACACCGTCTCCGTCTGAATCCACTACAATTTCACAACCGTTCGAGTCAACATTAGCTCCTGCGGGCGTGTTAGGACACTGGTCTTCTGAATTGTACACCCCATCACCATCGTCATCGAGCTGAGATTGTGAACATCCTACTGAATTTGTGGTTTCTCCTGTTGGTGTGTTCGAGCATTGATCAACAGAGTTTGAAACTCCATCTCCGTCGTCATCCAACTGAGAAGTGCTACACCCTACCGAGTCGACGTTTGCTCCTGAAGGAGTAGATGGACATTCATCCAGACCATTTCTTATACCATCTGAATCTGAATCTGGCGCATTGATTGTACCTACGTTTATTGCAATTTCATATTGGTTATCTTGAGCTTGGAGGTTAGTAATAGAACCCCCATCTGATAGTACGACGAATTCCCATACCCAATCGCCATTTTCATCTGCTGCGTTTGAATTTGGTCCATCTGCAGCATCTAGTACTAACACGTAACTATCACTTGTATTAACCGAGATGTTTGCTACTGCTGGAATTAATCCATCTTCTTTGTATTTAGTACCATCAGAAATAATATCGGGTGTGGACCCATTTGCATATAGATCGTAATTGTCCTTGGTCATGAATAAAATGTCAAACTCTTCGCTTGACCAAATGGAGCCCCCGATATTTTTCCCATCAACATAATAATAGATATCTTCGCCCGTATTTAGACTACCCAAATCAAGAGCCATGTGGTCACCTTCATCTGCATAATGACGAGATTGATGCCATCCAGTCCAAATATTACCAAACAAAGATGGTATCGTCAAAGAGGTGATTCCTATTTCAACCTGAATATCTGAACCATCACCAGCTCCACCTGTTGGCTCGTCCGTGTTATCAAAAATTATGCTGTAACTTCCAGCTTCAGGGAATTGATAGGACCATGATTGAGCAGATGCATCCAATTCTGATGCATGCCCCAAAATATCTCCATCATTGTTGTTTTCATAGTTATTAGCCTCATTTGACTTCATTACCAAGATGTCTAAATCATCTGTAAGCATTGCAGTTCCATGGCTCCAATATGAATAGTCGATATCGATTACAGTATTTGCAATTTGGTACCCCAAATCTATTCGATAGTAGTCCCCACTATCTATCATCCTAGAAGTATCTACTATCTCAACAAGAGGGATTAAATTTCTAATTTCAATTTCAACATCGACACTTATTGCTGAATTCAAGCCATTTGTTCTTGCATTATCTGTATTGTCGACAATCAAGCTCCAGCCAGTGTTTTTTCCAGTTTCATATTCCCAAGAATGACTACATGTATCTTCAAATGAGTTGTGTTTATTCCAATTCCATTGAGATGTTGTCAAGCTACTTGTTTGCAAAGAATCCATGAATAAGAAGTCTAAATCATCCGTGTTGGTTAATCCTATATCACATGATACAGAAGTGGAAATAATATCACCAGACTGAACTGATCCAATATCTAATTCAACGAATGAATCGACATCAACCCACGCTCTTGTTTTCAGATGTTGAGTTGAAGGAGACGTAATCAAAACATCAACTGTTCCTGTCACAGTGTTTCCCGAATCGGATGCCAAACCAATCGAATTACTATTGTCCAAAACCAAGTAATAGGTGTCAGCAGAGAGAGTTGTGAAAACATAGTCGTCACTATTATCTTCGTAATCCGACCCTGACTCAATGTGATTGGTGCTCCCAGTTTGCCAGGAAGAGTACTGGCTACTTGTCATCAAGATTACATCGATGTCATCATCTACGCTATAATCAATTTCAATTTCCATCCCCTTGTCAATTACTCCTAAGTTAACAGATTGGGCTGAACCAGAAGAGATACTTACATTCGTTGAATTTGCAGATACTGAATAGAACATGTTAGGCGTGAGTATTGAAATGATGAACATCGTCATTACAAAATGGAGCTTCCTCATACCTCAAACTAAGTATGGTTATGACTAATACTTATCGTTTCAGAAAATATTTAGAAAAATTAATTCTTCATCTAGAAAAAAGATATCATTGAGATTCAGATTCAAGTTCCCAAACATCAGAAATTTGTAAATCCTTTTGGATTTGATTTTGAATTGTAAGTGGCTCCATTGTCGCCCTTGCGTCAGCAAGAGCGCGCTCCATCAACAAGTTTCCAAGTTCCTCCTGAGTCTTTGGCAATTCATCATATGGAACATCTTTGAAAATACTCTCTGGTTTGTGGGCCCCCGAATGATAGATTATTCGTGCGGCATACGCGCCATATGCTACCAAAATTAATACAATCAGCAAAAGGAAGCCAACTATTATCAAAGCACCAATAGAGTTGTTGATGTGTATCAAGAAGAGCATAGACCACCATCCTGCCATACCATACATTGAGCACACAATCAAGTATTCTGGCAACATTACGAACAGCCCAGTTGGCCCTCTTGCACTTACAATTGCTCTGAAATTGTCATCATCTACCGCTGAATAAACCCCGTGTACTACGAGTAAAACATTCAGATGAACGAAGTTGACGATAACGATGATTCCTCCAAAAACCATCGCCCACCATTCCAAGCTTTTGTAAGGGGTTGATTCCCAATAGAGAGCCCTAGACTCACCTGTGAGTAATCCAAACAGCAATGATGCATTCATCGCTAAAACTAGTGCGGCAGCAATTGTGTGAACACCCCAAACATCTTTGTAACTGTCTTTGAGATCTTTCCCGGTTGAATACGCTTCATTGTACGCATCTTTCCACATTCTTCTGTGGTCAACTGGATACAGCCATTCGATTATAGGGACCAATTTGAAAAAATTCCGAATTGGCTTCTTAGTTTCGGGAGAATAGCGCGAATCCTCCTCGGCCATGGTTGTTGACAATCAATCAACTTCTCAACGATTTTGGTCAAACTGATTTTCAAATCCAGACATCGTTTTCTGCGGTTAACTCACCATCTGATTCGCCAGTATTTACAACACCTTTCGGCTCAACTAGCATTACTTTGCACTCGTTTTCAGCATACGGTTTGTGTTGAACGCCTTTGGGAACAACATACATTTCTCCCTCGTTCAGTTCAACGGTTTCTTCGTCGAATTCTATTTTCATTGAGCCTTCTATTACGATGAAAACCTCATCGGTATCTGAGTGATTGTGCCATACGAACTCTCCCTGAATTTTGACTAATTTGAATTGATAATCATTCATTTCAGCGATTACTTTTGGAGTCCAATGCTCGCTGAATTTTGCCAACTTATCTTGGAAATTTACCTTACCCATTTACTCACCATCACGGTTCAGTAGTCGGGTCCCAACCAGAAATGTATCCACATTCTAATGCCTTAATCGCATCCATTTCTGAGGAAATATCTACTTCGAGAGCCGCGAGGTTTTCTTTGATTCTCTCTGGATTGCTCGACTTTGGAATCGTGATACATCCCGAATCATAACAGAATTTGATGGCTACTTGAGCTGGAGTACAACCCAACTTTGTAGCGATTGCGGATAATTCTGGGTCGTCGACTTTGTGACCGCGAGCCAAAGGAGAATATGCCATTATTTTCGCTCCAACATCTTCTGTTGCTGCAACCAAGTGTGGTCTTTGTAGCCACGGATTGAATTCAACCTGGTTAACTGAAGGAAGGTATGTGGCATATTCTTTCATTGCCTCCAAGTGCGAAACACCATAATTTGAGACTCCGATAGATTTGACCCAGCCCTGCTCCAAGCAATACTCCATTCCTTTCCAAACTGGAATTCTGTGTTCTGAGTCTTCAGGTGGTGCGTGAACTAGGTAAAGATCGATATAATCGGTGTCAAGAAGGTCAAGCGACTTCTTGCAATGTTCAATTGTGTCTTCATACCCTGTAGCATGTGTTCTTCGAAGTTTAGTTGTAATGAATACCGATTCTCGATCTACTCCAGCTTCTTTGAGTGCTTGACCAACCTCATGTTCGTTATTGTAAGCACGTGCGGTATCGATATGAGTATACCCACAATCGAGAGCGGTTAAGACCGAATTTTTGCATTCTCCTTCCTCAGACATTAGGAATACTCCAAGGCCAAATTGTGGTATATCATGGGTGTATGCTTCGCCTTCTGAGGTCTTGTGACTAATACGCATAGTAGGCGGATAGGTGACAACTTGAAGAATCCACCGACCCAAGAATTCAATCTTTAGACCAAGTTTTCCTCATAGCGAGACCAGCTGTTTCTCCAGCATCCATGGCTTCCAAATTATGTTCCTCCATCAGGTGTCTAACCAGTTGATGTTGGACTATTTGTTGATTGCAGTGTGGACATTCGAGAGTTCTTGCAGGCCTGTAACCTGCGAAATAGGCACGACCGCCCTTCGTTGAAAGCATCCGCCCAGTCTTGAACAAGACAGATATGAACATCAATCCGAAGAGTAGTAGGCAACAACCTAAGGCAAATGATAACCCCTGTGTTGATGGAGATTGTTCGAGTTGTATGTTTTGATACATCCTTCCATCTGGGGATTGTTCCTTGGCGGCAAGGTCGATTGTATGTGGGAATTCCTCACCTAAAACTGACAATAGAACAATTGTATTGTTTTCTTCCTCCTCGACTTCAAGGATAATTGTGTAAGAACCGTAAACATCTGTCATAGTCGAAATTCCGATGTACTGGGAGCAGTAATATTGGTCGTTATTGCAATCGATTTTCACATCCCTAGCGCTTACTGGATTGTTATCCGAGTACGTCACCTGTCCTGTAATTATGTATGATTCAGCGCTTCCTGAAAAAGAGAAGACTAAGCACACTAATAGCGGGATTAGAATTCTCTTCATGGTGACAAGCAACTGTATTCGCCTTTTAGATTCTTGATTCTGACCACATTTACGAAATGGGAACCAATTATCTGAGGTTTAATAATTGAAAACTGATTAGTAAAATTATTCGGATTGGTCGACGAATTTACTACCCTAAAGTCAACTCAAATTTTGCAGATGCGATTAGTGGCGCAAGGACATACAGTGGAGTATGGCCGACCATATAGCGACCCGAAAATCCACTTTTACTTCTGCTTCTGCAAGCAGAAAAAGACGGACACACCAACCCAGTGTCCGAGATTTCGGCCGTCGCGTAGACGTATATAGTAAACCTGAGAAATATG